>Ga0209120_1000799_pt1 | contig 12748 bp, 12 predicted proteins | sample JossMetagenome_FD_184730 | JGI IMG/M metagenome (GOLD analysis project Ga0209120, IMG submission 184730) | Hot spring microbial communities from Joseph's Coat, Yellowstone National Park, USA - JC2_E (SPAdes) (version 3) | ecosystem: Environmental > Aquatic > Thermal springs > Hot (42-90C) >... | reverse complement strand
CATATTATGAGATAATTTATATAAAATAAATATTAATAGGTTTTCTATAAAGTTATAAATATTAATTTCTGATATAATTCACAAAGTTAATAAATATTGATACCCTATATCAATTTCGTGGTTTTGGTTTATTAATAATTATTAATAGTTTATTTATAGTTTATAGCTCATAATATTAAATTAATATTTGTATATAAAATATTTTGTATCTTTATAAGTTTGGTGCTAATATGGAAAAGAAAAAACTTGAAATGCTCATAGGCTCTATATTTGTGTTTTTGATATTTATAAGTGCATATGCCTCTTTTAGCAGTCCTGTTAGTAATAACTTTGGAAATAGAACAAATCAGAGTAAAACAAAAGTACAGACATTTTTGGTTTCTGGAAATGTTAATGGTGTAATAGTAAATTATACAGATTCAGCATCAGTTTACTTAAATAATTCAAAATATAATTATACCTCAATAGTTGAAAACACCCTTAACAGCTATGAACAAAATAATTATATTATAGATTATACAAACGGTTCAAAGAGCAATAGTTTTGATATATTATTGCAGAATATAAGTGCATATTCACTCCAACAGAAGCTTGCAAATATAACTAATAACAATATTGTCTGTAACTCAACCGCAATCTTATTAATCCCAAGTAGAATTACCCTTCAATATGGAAGCCAACCAATAACTGTCTTTTTGCCAAACAAAACAACAAAAGCGGTTCCAATATCACCCATTCTTCCAATAGGCACAAATATACCGGTTCATATTAATGCATTTGTAACAAAGCAGGGGTATGTTTATAATAATAATATTAGCATAAGCTTGCTCCACTAATGGTGTAGATATGGATAGCCTCGATGAGGAAATAAGAAAATATGCTTTAAAAAATGCAATAGATTATGGCAAGGCGAAAGCAGATAATATAATTGGCAAGGTTATAAGAAACCACAAAGAAATTCCAGTAGATGAAATTAAAAAGCGTGTTTCAGATATCGTTGAAAAGGTAAACATGCTGAGTAAGGAAGAGCTAGAAAATGAGTATAAGCAGTATGAAGAGGAGTTTAAAATCGCGGCTGAAGAAAAGGCGAAAGAGTCAAAGCCGAAGTTTATTATTGAAGGTGCAGAAAAAGGTCATGTTGTAACAAGGTTCCCGCCAGAGCCCGGAGGCTACATACATATAGGAAATGCAAAACAATGCTACTTAAGCGATGAAATTGCAAGGCTTTATGATGGCAAGATATATTTGTATTTTGATGATACAAATCCGGAAAAATGCAAGCAGAAATATGTTGATGCTATAAAAGAGGATACCGCATGGATGGGTATAAAGTTTGCAAAGGAGTATTATGCAAGCGATTTTATAGAGCAGATTTATGAATATGGTAAGAAATTAATAGAGAGCAACAATGCTTATGTTTGCACATGCAACAATGAGAAAATCAAAAAGGATAGATTTGAAAAGAGGGAGTGCGAGCATAGAACACAGAGTGCAGAAACTAATCTTAAAATGTTTAATGATATGCTTAACAGAAAATATAAAGAAGGAGAGGCAATTGTCCGCTTGAAAGTTGATATGAAAGCAGAGAACTCAACAATGCGTGATCCAACGATATTCAGAATAAAGAGCACCGAACATTATAGACAAGGAACAAAATATATTGTATGGCCGACCTACCACATAAATACATTGATTGTTGATGCACTTAACGGCATAACCGATGTTGTTAAAAGCAAAGAGTATGAGATATGGGACGCACTGCATAAAAAACTGCTCAATCTTTTAGGACTACCTTTATTTAGAATTCATTATGAAGCACGTCTCAGTATTATAGGTACAATAACATCTAAAAGGGAGATGCGCAAACTAATAAGCGAAGGTATTGTTAAGAGCTGGGATGATCCAAGATTGGTTACAATCGCAGCATTGAGAAGAAGAGGCATACAACCACAAGCGATAAGGGCTTTTGTACTAAGGTTTGGATTAAGTAAAACAGATAGCTATTCTGAAATGTCTGCATTACTCGCTGAAAATAAAAAAGTTATAGATCCGATAGCAAAACACTTCTTTTTTGTAAGCAAACCAATAGAGGTTTCAACAAGTATCAAGAAAAATGTTAAAATCAAAATGCACCCGATGCAGGATTATGGATTTAGAGAATACAATATTGATGGCAATTTATTCGTAAGTCAGGAGGATATAAATGATGCAAAAACAGGAGATATAATAAGGCTGAAGGATTTATTTGATATTAAAATAAAAAGTATAGATAATAAAATTTATGCAGAGCAGAGCAGCGCACCTCAAAATAGCAGGATAATACAGTGGGTTCCTGCAAATGATTATATAAAATGTTCGATAGTTATACCAAAAGAGATTGTTGATAAAGATGGTAGATTTAACCCAAATAGCCTTGAAGTAGTTGAAGGTTTTGCAGAGGGTAAAGTAAAAGATTTAAATGAAAAAGAGATTGTACAATTTGAGCGTTTTGGATACTGCATATTAGATAATAAAGAACAGATGCAGTTTATTTTTATATCAAAGTAATAAAAAGTAATATAATCTACTAAGACAAGCGCGGTTTTATTGCTTCTTTTTTACCATTTAAAACATAAACCGCATCGGTTGTCCCATCATCGTATCTTTTAGTGATATGAAAACCATCGGGTAACTTACCTATTAGTTTTTCATCTAATTCGGTTAGATCATAATCAACTATTGTTCTCGCAGCGTCTCCTTTTAGTAGATTATTATGTATCACTTCATATTGTGATGCTTGTAGATAGGATGGTTCTTTAATATTAATATGTAGGTTATTGCTGTTCTTAATATTTATTTTAAATGGAACTCCAACAAGCGCCTTTCCACTTCCATAAAATATTGCAATACCATTTTTATTATTTATATTTTTCTTGATTAGGTTTTTCAACAAACTTGCATTAGAGACAAATAAAGAGCTTGTATAGGAGTTCCCAACTACAGAAGGAAGTTCAAGCGCATCCATAATGTAAAAACGCTTGATAAAGTCTCCAAATTCTTTTAATTTAAATTCACCAGTTTCCCTATCCTGTTCGCCTAATTTGGCAAGCCATTTCCAGAATTCATTTATTTTCTTGTCTTCAGATATATGTTTTACTATATCCTGTTCTTTTTCACCTCTAAAATTATTTATTATATCATCAATTATTTCTGTAAATCTATTATATGATATAGGATCTGGACCAATATTATCTATATGTTGAAGCTCTTCAAAAAACTCCTTCCTATTATTTTTAGTATAGTGCTCAAACAGAAAACGCGCAAAATAAATAGCCTGTTTTGGGAAAGGCACATGCGCAAGCAAAACATCGATCGAATCAATATTTTTATTTCTTTTTTTGAGTTCTTCTTCAATTTGCTCAACCACCTTAGCTGCACCGAATACATAGCCCCTTTCAGAGAAAACACCATATACTTTTGGAGTTCTTGAACCGAATTTTGTAAAATCAGGAAATGGTAGATTGTAAGAATAAAATCCAAGTTCATAATCAATACTTTCAAGAGCAGGATCTGTTGTTATCCAAGAAAGGGTTGTTGCTGCACCTTGTGTTGTCTCCGCTTTTGGAGCTTTCTTTGGATCATATACTGCAGTATCAGATGTTATAACAATCGCAGATATTGGTTTTCTGAGATAATCTGAAAGCGCAACTCTTGAAACCGCATCAGTAAGTGAAAGACCGCCTCCAGCACATGCAAATGTAACCTGCTTTACTTCAACGTTCTTTAATGTTTCAACAAAAATTCTATATTTATCTGCATTTTCATTTAATAATTTTGAATATACGAGAGAAAGAGCTGCGCTAACTTCGGGCCTACTTGGATCATCATTACTCTCTGTTGCATAATACAAAACTTTTGGAGGTTCTGAAATAAATTTTTGATACATTTCCTTATCTTCAGCAACACTTTTTATAAAATCATAAAGCACATCAGCAGTCATTGTCAGATTGCTTACTGAAAATGTAGGAAGACGTATTTCACTAAATCCCAAACCCCTAAGAATTTTAGTTTTTTCCTCGTTGAGAGCCTTAGCAAGTTCAGTATAATCAAATGCGGTTTGGGGGGCAGTAACAGAAAGAAAATTTATACCAACTTCCCTACTTTTACCAACACCAACATTTTTTGTTTCTTGCATAATCTACACCATCAAATAATTTATAATTTTTGTAGTAGTCAATAGAAACAAAGATTTAAAAAGACGAATTATAATTAGACATATAACGTTTTATAAATTAAATAGTTTTATCATAACTAAAAATTAAAATTTTACATAAGAAAGAATTTTAAAATTAGAAAATTTTCCAAAAAATAAACGTATTTAAATTATACATATAACGAATAAATGATAAAATAAGATTATTAGAAAATAATTGTATAAGATTAACCATTATAAAGCAGGCAGTAACCTCTGCCATCCCGGCCTTCGCCTTTGTTTTCTATCCATTCGAGATTTTGGTATTTTTCTTTCTTTATATTATTTGCAGATTTCATTATTTCCTTAATTTTGTCTTCTTCGTAATCTATCAATTTGATTTTTAAAATATTTGATATTTCAGTTGGTATTTCATATTTAAGTTGCTCTTTTATAAATTCTTCTTTTGTGAGCTTCTTTTTTATTTCTTCTATATCATCTTCTCTAATTAAATTTACAAGTGCTGGAAGTGATTGCAGTTTTTCATAATCGCCATCTCTTAATTTTATTAAGCTTTTAATTTTATCTGCATCAAGCGGCTTTATTGTTATAACACCATGATACAAAAATTTACCATCTTCTATTTTTGATGACTGACCTGATATAGGTGCACCATTCAATTTTATACTATATTTATCACCAACTTCTACTTGTATCTGATTTTTAAGTATATTATTTATAGAGTTGGCAATCGCGGGGCCAAGCAATTTATGCAGCTCCGTTGGTTTAAGAAATTGATGTGGCTCATGTTGATCAAAAAATTTATTCTGCTCAATAGCAAAATCTGCATCTTTATTATCAGATATATTATTTTCAAATATAGTAGTTCTACCTATAATACTGAAAGAAAAAGTTTCGTTGCCGACAAAGATAGGCATACCGCCGCTCTCCCTTCTTGTTATTGTTATTTTATTTTTATTCTCTTCAAAATTTAGTATATTTGAAATATTATCATTCCTTCCTAGGATTACGGCCTCACTAGCAAATTCATATGTTCTTACTATAATTTCATTGATTTTTAGATTTAAAAAAAGTGCTTCATCTATTGCAAGATTTAACCCCGCATCGAGTTTGTTATATCCAAAATTGTATAATTTATATGAATCAACCATATAAACACTGAAAATCCTAAAATTCTAAAATCAGGAGAGCTCGGCTCTTCTTACCTTTTGTGCAAGAAGGTTGCTTGAAAACACTCTAGAATAATCATTTGCTATTATCTCCAGCTTATCAAATTTGCTTCTAACATTGCAGAATTCTATCTTAACAAAATCATTAAGGTTCATCCTTGTTGTAGCCAATGCTGAAGACCCCCATAGTGAAACATCAACAGAGACATTGTTAAGGCTTAATTTAGCACTTGCAACCGCAACCTGGTCATTACCAAGAGCGCTTACATATTTTATAGTGCCTATTTCTGTTATTCTTCCTATAACATCAACACCGCGCATTCCAGCGCTAAGTTCTGAAACCGCATATATTTTATTATTAGTTGGTGAGATTTTAGATATTATAGTATTCTTTTGATCGTAAAGAAGACTCTGCTTTATATCTAGAACAGCATTTCTTATAAAAATTGTATCGCCCCTTTCTATAGCATTAACATCAATAAAATCAGAAAGCTTGTTATGAACAACAAGATTTATTGTAGAACCTTCATATCCCAATACAATGGTGCGCTTTATCCCTTTCTTGAGCTTACTCTCCATTGGGTTGAATATTCTATATACAACATCTTTAATATCAACAATATAGTTTGTAGTGTTTTTATCATTTGCATTAAGAGTAGTTTTCTTTGTATTTATGAATGCAATTGTACTGCGTACATCTGTTATATCATTGATCTGCTGTTTTTGAATTTTTGGCTGCTCATTATTTTCTTCAAGATTAAGTGAGATTTCGCCATTCATAATTTTAATAGCATCCTCTTTTGAAATCATGCCAGAGAATTTATCCATTATTAATTCATAGCCTTCCACAAAACCACTCAAAGCACAATAATGAAGAAATTTATTTAAGCAGAATGCAATATTATTAATATATTATTCATATTAATAATCTGCAAATAAATATTTTATATAAAATGTTTTTTATATAAAATGTCTATATAAGAAGATATTACAAAAATAAATATATAAGTTTATAGGTTGCTATTTTAGTTTGGTTTTTTTCTACTTTTTATCGTTTGCTTTGGCTCCTACACCTTCCTCTTCACCAGCGATGAGATTGAAGTCTATAGCGCTTAATTCTGTTTTGGCTCTTTTCAATGAAAGTGGTTTTGTGCCGTGCTTCTTTGCATATTCGCATTGGTATTTTATATATCTATCATTAATCTTTGTATCTGGATTTACGGTTTTGCAGAGCTGGATATATTTTGATATTATATCGCTTGCCTTGTCAACATCAAGACCTTTGATATTCACAAGATATGGTGCAAGTATTAGATTAACAGTCCTATGCCTGCAATCTGCTATAGGAATCTGAAGCAGTCTGTCAATCCAACCGCCACCTCCACTCAGCTTATAATCAACATTCTTTATAGGTATCTTTAATTCTTTTGAAGCGCTAACGAGCTCTTTTGGTATCTCCTCTTTTTTAGGCAGCGGCTCAGAGCTTATATATTCAGCTATAGACATCTCTAGGATTTTTATAGCAAGATGCTTGCCGAGTATGGCCATGCCTTTTGACACAGGCACGTTTGCCAGCGCATATTCATCGCCATCAGGCTTGTTCATTATATAGTCTATAAAGTTTATGCAGATAGAGTCCTGGCAGCGGGCTAGCCTGAGCTTGAGCGCTGAGCCCAGCTTGATTATATTGTCAACATCATCGCCCTCAAGAGCCGCAGCAGAGCGCAGTGCATGAGCCCTCGCATATTGCTGGATAAGCCCCTGGTTCCTGAGCGCTGCAAGCAGCATCCTTGAATAGGCATAGGTAATAACAAAATCAACCTTTGATGGGGTATAGCTTATCTTTACATACTCAAGCTTGCCGCTGTTGAGCACCTCATCAAGCTGGGATTTTGCAAGCTCGATATATTTTCCTTCTATCTTGGTTATCTTCATCTCCTCTATTAGCCTTTTAGCCTCAGGACTGAAGGGATATTTAAAAGCAAAATCAACAGCAGCTGAATCCATGAAATGCACTGAATTTATATATTATATATTTTTAATATATACCTATATTATATCTTTAAAATATATTTATATTATATTTTTAAAATATTTATTAATTTGCATAGATGTGCATTAGAAAATTAGAAAGTATTTAACAAAATTAATAAAAAATAAACGCTTTAGATGTAGAAAACTGTCAAAATTATTTAGTTATGAGTTGCGGCTAGACCATAATGCTGTTATGATTATCTCTTTTTTATTATTCTTAAATTTTAATGGATAAAATTCTACAATCCTAAAAAATTTAGATATATAATCTTCTAGATCATCAAGATTTATATTATTGCTTATATTTCCATTTTTGAAAGCCATGAGGTGTTTTATTTCTATATCTGGATTTACAAAAAAGGCAAATAGATCTCCATCATTAGAAATAACTGAAGAAAGTTCGCTGATCGCTCTTTTCCAATTCTTAATATATTTAACTGAAAGATTTATTATACCGATTTTAAATTCCTCTTTTAGAAAAGGGAGGTTTTCAGCAGAGCCTTTTACGAAAAGGTTTTTTGATTTTTTCCTTGCAAGCGAAAGCAGTTCATTTGAATCTTGGATTCCAACAATATCAAATCTATTAAGCTTTTGCTCCAACAGACCAGAACCACAGCCAACATCTATAATATTGCCCTCTTTTTTAAGCCTTTCAGCAAGGAACGAAGCTTCCGCTTTTATCATACTATTAAAAAACTGTGAAAAATAAAATTTCAGCTCAGGATTATTTTTTATGGTTTTCATAGAATACATAAGATATATTGAAATAATATAATTATAAAAATATGTTGTATTTTATGTTTAATATTTTGTTTAATATTTTAAAAGTATAAAAAATTAATACAAAACACAAGGATGGAGCTGAAAATTTATATTTTTTATATAATTTTTTATATAGATACTTATAATTTAATTTAATTTTTACACTACAACCAACTTTATAACTTTTACCTCGTTGTTTAAAATTTAAATGTTTAAAGTTTTAAAAGAAATTTCTAAATATTTTGTAATATAAATAATATTATATTATTTGATTTAGTTAATGTTTGTTGAATGATAAAGATAAAATTAGGTATATATTTTGTAGATATAAAAATAGAGATTTTAAGAAAGATAAATAAGATAAATAACATTATAATACTTAATAAACTTTAGGATAAAATTATATGTAGTGTAAAAAGTGTTAAAATAGTAGGTAATTAATATATTAATATTAATACTTTAAATATAAATATTAAAAATATTAGATAATAAAATAAACAAAATATACAATATAATATATAAATATTAATATTCTTATATAATATTAGAAAGATTAGAAAAAAGAAGTGATAATATGTTCGAAATAAAGATAGATGATGCAAGATACTGGAAAAATTGTGTAGATTCAATAGTAAATTTGATTGATGAGGGTACTTTCGAAATAACAAAAGAGGGTATATCATTAACCGCAATGGATCCTTCTGGAATAAGCATGCTTATATTCTCAATACCTAATAAAGCATTCTCAAAATATGATGTTGATAAGGATGTTTCAATTGGTATAAATATAGATAATTTTGCAAAGATGCTATCGAGCGCAAGAAGTGATGAGCAGCTCATTATGAAAGAGAGCAATAACAAGCTTGCGGTCGAATTCATAGGCCCGAACGGAAGGAGGCGCTACAAGCTTCCTCTTATAGATACAAGAAAGGAGAAGGATAAAGAGCCAAAGGTTGATTTCGAGTCGATAGTTGAAATGAAGGGAGACGCATTCAAAGAAATACTAAAGGATGCGGTGCTTCTATCAAGCTATATAGGCTTTAAAACCGACAAGGACTCATTGATTGTGAGCGCCAAGGGAGATGTTGGAGAGCTTGAGGAAGAGCATCTTGGAAGCACAGATGCTATAAAGAAGATAGAGGTAAAGAAGCCATCATCGGCAACATTCAATCTTGAATACCTTGAGAGGATAGTGAGCGGATGCCCATCAGATTCTACATTACAGCTATCACTTAAAACAGAAGAGCCTGTAAAGATAAACTATAAGATAGGAGATGCAAACTTCTCATATTATCTCGCACCATATATGGAAAGCTAAAAATGTGATGGAATGTTTTTGGTATTTGTAGCACCACAGAACTTCAAGGATGAAAATCTCGCAGCAGTCAAGCTATTTTTCGAGCGTTGGAATGTTGACTATAAAATTGCGAGCTATGCAAAGGGAGAGTGCAGAGGATACCACGGCGCAGTATACAAGCAGGATGTGAATGCAAACAAGATAGCAATAAATGATTATGAGGGTATAGTGCTTGTTGATGGCAGCGGTATAGAGGAATATAAACTTTATGAATATAGGCCGTTGCTCGATTTATTAATGCAGTTCAATAATTACAACAAGAATATTATTGCAATAGGCAATGCGGTTAAATTACTTGCACGCGCCAATATTATTATGAATAAGAAGGTTGTGGCAAAGGAGGAGGAACTGCGCAGGCTCGTATCTTTATTCCATGGAATTCCATCAACAGCGCATATGGAAACGGCTAGCAACATAATAACTATGGATGGAAGCAATATAAACGAGCAGATAAATGAAACATTGAAGATACTTGGAAAAATTTAAGGATTTAATGTTTAATAATAAAGAACTTACCAAGCAGATTGCAAGGGAGCGCATAGAGATTCTTTTTAAACAAGCTGGAGAAATGCAAAATAGGAATCAAGAACTATCAAAGAAATATGTTAGATTAATAAAAAGGTTGAGCTCGCATTATAAAGTGGGAATACCAAAAGAGATAAAGAATAATATATGTAGAAAATGTAATCTTGTCCTTATACCTGGAAGCACCGCCAGTATAAAAATAGTAAGCTCTAGGGGCTACATAGCAAAGAAATGCCTTTCATGTGGAAATGAAATCCATATATTCTATAAGAAACAAAGAATTAAAACTAAGATTTAAACTAAACACCATTTATATTTTGGTATATAATTTTAGTATATAATTTTTTAGTACATTTTAGTACATAATTGTATAAATTGTATATAATCTATTTATACAACATTCTCTTTGACTTTTGAGAAATCTATAATCCTGTTTTTCTTTGATTCTTCATCTCTTGAAAGTAGAACATTTCTGCTCTGCCTGTGCTCTGCTGTTTCTATATATCCGGTTAATTCTGCAAGCTTCTTTGCAAACTCCTTTATTTCATCATGATTCGGCATGCTTTGCAGAGTAAGGTTTCTTTCGGGATCCCTTGATCCGCCTACAAAAGAGAAGCCCTTCACTTCTACATAATTAGGTCTTCCACGTTTGATGAGCTCGGCATAGCCCTCTGGATTGAGCATATTCAAGCCCTTGACGAGCGTCATCCTCAATACAGTCCTTGTCTTGAGCGTGCTGAGCAAATCAAGGCTTTTTAGGAATCTCTGCCAGCTCTCTTTTATCTTAGGTCTTGTCACGATATTATAGACATTTTCATCTGGCGCCTGCATTGATATATAAAGCTGTGTGGGTAGCGGCTTGAGCTTTGCGATCGCCTCTGGAAGCGTTCCGTTATGTACAAGGAATGTGCTTATGCCCCTCTTATGGAATTCATTGAGCAGCTCGCTCATCTTAGGATAGAAAAGCGGCTCTCCAGTCAGGCTTATCGCAACATGCGCCGGCTCATTCGCCTCCTTCCATCTCTTCATCTTCTTTTCAGTATCAGCAATCGCCTTGAATCCGCTGACAATCCTTCTCTGCTCCCTTATCATACCTTCAACGATCTCTTTTGGATCATCCCACTCCTGTGCATTAAGCTCATTCCATTTATAGCCGTGCTCTTCAGGTATAATACGCCAGCAGAACCTGCATGCGAGATCGCAACCTAATGCGGTTGTTGACTGAATGCACTGCCAGCTTTTTATTCCATAAAAAGTATATTTATAACATAATACACCATCTCTAAGCGCATTTGCAGTGTATTCGCATATCTTGACAGCAGAATGATTGCCGACAAAATGGTAGCCCTGCTTTGACATTGTATTTTTAAGCGCTATCGGTATGTTGGGAATATCGTTTTGACCCATTTACTCACTTTGTTTTTTTTGTTTTATTTTTTTATATTTTTATTTTTACATTTAATATTTATATATTATTATAATTATATTTTTTATATTTTTATTATAATTATATTTATATTTATTGTTTTATTGTTAATTATATCTTGTCTTCATTTATAGATTTCTTATAGGTTTTTATAGTTTTCTAGATTTTACAAACTGTATTAATAGTTCTATAATCGACAGAGACCGCCAAACAAAAAATATAAATATCAAAATAATATAAGCTAAATACAAGCTGAAAATTTAAAAATTATAAAATTATAAGCGTGTGATTTTGTGCCAAACACAACTATCAGAAGAGATAATGAAGGAAATGAAGTTAATGAAAATTATAAAAATAATAATCCTACAGGAATGAATTTAAACTACAAAAGATATGTTGATGACTTTTATTATGAACTAACAAATTATATAGAGGATATAAAAATTATTGTTTATTTTGATATAAATATCAGCAATCTCAATAATGGAAAAATTAAAGATAGTATAATATATAACATAAATAATAAAGCAGATTTAAAAGATCAAACAAAAAATGAAAATGTTGTTTATTTAAGTGATATTGATTTTAAAAATATTATAAATAAATATAGCAATTCTGATGAATTCAAAAATTTAGCAAACTTTTTTGCAGTTGTATATAATATTATTTTAGAGGGAGCTAAACAGGCAATAGATATAGAAAGCAATGAATATCTAAAATATATTAAAGAACTTAAAAATAAAAACTATAAAAATGAAGAGCATATTTTAGAGCTTACTAAATTTATATTTAAAGACTACTATCCAAATTTAAAAGATTTTCTATCTAAAGAAAGAAACCAGGATGAAATAATTAGTTTCTTTGTCAAATTGAGCGGCTTTATTGAAAATTCAACAAAAATATTATTTAATAGAATAAATGAAGAACTTAAAATTAATATTAATTTTGAAGAAAATTTTAAAAATAATTTAGGATTAATTGAAGAGATTAAAAGGATAAATCCTAATATTTCTAATATCTTTGACTATTCTAAAACTAAAAATGTTAAAGAGCCAATCTATTTTGAGAATAAAGAGGATTTTGTAAAGGTGCTTGATAACTATATAAATAATCTTTCACATTATATAGCAAGCAAACTAGATAAAGAGGAAATTAGCGAAGCTGAAAAGAATAAATTAAATTATGCATTTTACCATGTTATAGCACGTAAATATATTGATTCTATTGAATATTCAAAAGAGTGGATTACAAAAATAATATTATTAACAAAAAATGCTTATCCT
>Ga0209120_1000785_pt1 | contig 12858 bp, 14 predicted proteins | sample JossMetagenome_FD_184730 | JGI IMG/M metagenome (GOLD analysis project Ga0209120, IMG submission 184730) | Hot spring microbial communities from Joseph's Coat, Yellowstone National Park, USA - JC2_E (SPAdes) (version 3) | ecosystem: Environmental > Aquatic > Thermal springs > Hot (42-90C) >... | reverse complement strand
CCTTAGCGCCTTTATTAGTTACCCTGGGTTTCCGAGATCCGTAGTGGCTGGGAACCCCCGGCGACGGGTGGGGAGCTGCTGCGGTGAGGGGGCCAGGGAGATCGTTGAGAAGGAGACGGTGGGTCACGAAACCACTGGAAGTAAAGGAATATAACCCACCGCCTCCGGAGAGACGGTTCATGGAGTACCTGGTGGTTAGGTGCCCTAGGTGCAGTATGCCATCCGCCGTTAGGCTTGGTTCACTAAGCCACACCTGCCCCTACTGCGGCACTAGGTTCAAGGTAAATGAGGTTAACATAGTGGCCAGGGCTAGGAATGGTAGGGAGGCAAGTGAACTGGTTAGGAGGATGCTGGCCCAGGGTCGCTGAGGATGCTGGCCAGTTCATCAGCCCTCACTATCAGGTTACCGTACTTATACTCGTTAAACCACCCACACCCCTGAATCCTAATGTTAATGCGCCCACCGACAAGCTCCAGGATGGCCATAGTTTCACTGGACCCATTGAAACCTGTAAAGGAACCTGGGTTAACCACCAATACCCCACCCAGATCCTGGACCATAGGCCTATGCGTATGCCCCATTAGCACTAGCCTAGCATTGAAGTAATTCACCATCCTCCTTAAGTGCAGCCTAGCCTCCTTCTGATGCCCATGAATAACCAGTAGCCTCACCCCCTCAACGTCTATGATCTCCTTATCCGGCAGCGGCATTGGGTCAGTCTCACCGGCAACCACCACCAACTTGCCGATGCCCTCCAACTCCTTAAGGACCTGCTCGTTGGAAAGATCTCCAACGTGTATTAGAAGGTCAAAGCCACCCACCTTAACCATGTTCAGTAAGCAACCATTGGGTAATCCACCGCTGGCTATGTGCGAATCCCCCAATACGGCTATCTTAACCACAACTGGGTACCTATTGCAGGTTAATAAAACCTTACCTGCGCTACCATTGGTGTGGATGATCTAACCATCATTTAGGGTAGGTGTGGGTTAGGCAAACGTTTTGAGGCCTTTTGGACGTTGAAGAGCTTGATGATGGACAGGTCTCACCCATCAGGGTGAGGGAGGGGTTGCGCATGTGCAGTGGCTTACTGGCTAATTAACCTGTGGTTGATGGCTAAGGTTAGGTTGCCATGGTTTTTCCCTGGGGAATTTTTATATTGGTGAACCCGTGGGTTAACCTTATGAGTAGTCAATATGACGAGTTAAGGGAGATTCTGGAGACTTTAAAGAGAATTGAGAATAAGCTCGATAAGGCTGGGTTATCTGTTTTAGCCGACGTTAACCTGTCAACCACATTAACATCGTTAATAAGGCTCCTAACCGAGCCGAAGGTCATTGACCTGATAAACAAGGCCGCGAATATACTTAACGTGCTGAGCATGATTGATCCTGTACTGTTATTATCGTTAATGTACTCCGTGAGCTGCATGAATAAGGCCATGAGCAGTGATGCTTTAAACCCACCCAACGTGACCATTAATGAACTGCTCAGTGAACTATCTAAGCCCGAGTACGGCAAGGCACTTGGAATGATCCTGGTTACGCTCAGGAACGCCTCTAAGTGCCTTGAGGGGGGTGGTGATGTTAAGGGGGGTGGTACTTGACTTGGATGGTACATTAGCCGACACAGCCATTATACATGGTGAAGCCTGGAGGAGGGCGCTAAGCGACCTAGGTGTGCAGGCCAGCGTCGATGTTGAGCAATTACTGGGTAGGAGGGCACCGGAGATAGCCTTTGAGCTAGCTGGAGGTGATAGGGAGCTGGCGGGGAGACTACTGGAGAGGAAGAACATGCACTTCAAAGGCCTTGTGAACCTGGCTAAACCCAAGCCATGCGCACTGGAGCTCCTTAAGACGCTTAGGGAGCTTGGGGTGAGGTCGAGTGTCGTGACTTCATCAAACAGGGTCTCAGCATACTCAGTGCTTGAGGCTACATCAATGCTTAACCTAATCGACCACGTGGTGACGGGGGATGACGTGAATAGGGGCAAACCCGACCCTGAGCCGGTCCTAAAGGCCCTTAAGCTAATGAACACAGAGCCGAGGGGTACCATGGGTATTGGGGACACGGTGTATGACTATGAAGCCTACTTAAACGCCGGCTTAGGAATAATAGTAATAGTCGAGAACCCCCTCATGGCTAATAGGCTGGCTCAGCTTAAGGAGGCTATTATAGTCAATGACCTGTGTGCAATCACCAAAGCCCTCAATGTGATTTTTAGCGGTGGCTAGGAGAACAGCGGTATCTTACTCCTCTTAGGTGGCTTAGGTACTAAGACCCAAAGCAACCCCGATACGAAGGCTAGGATTACCACCACCAGCATTGCATGCTCAAGCCCTAGGGATTCGCCATAGGTGGCGGAGTAGTATTGAGCCAGCAACCCGGTGATCAGCGAACCAACCACATTACCACCAGTAACCGCCACGTTCCACACTATGCTAGTCGCCCAACCAACCAACTCCCTAGGGACAACGTCACCAACCACAGCCATTATTAATGGGAAATTGCTTAAGAGAAACATGAATGAGAAGAAGGCGTACACAAGGCTTCCGGTAAATATAAATGTGATGAAGAATGCGGCGAAGGCAAATGTTGATAGAGACGCCATCAACCTCCTACCAATCCTGTCACTCAACCAGCCAAGCAGTGGCTGGCCAATTATTGCTGACGAGAGTATCAACGCTAACATGGCGCCGTAATTGACGCTTAAACTTATGTGTAGGTTCTTGTTAAGGTAGATTCCTATGAAGGTCTGGATGCCCTGCCCAACGGCATTCCTTAGGAGCGTGATAACGGTTAGTAGAGCTATGAGGCCTATTGAGACCCCTAGACTTTTGGCGTAGGCTGCCGATGCCCTCCGTTCCCTCACCGGGTCGACGTCAAAGTACCTGAGACTGTAGATGAGGACACCGATGCCTATCAAACAAGCCACCAGCGCAAAGACCCATAGGTTAAACCCGTAAATAACCCCCACACCGAACACGGCTATTGATGCCAGCAGTGGGTATAGTGACCTGCCTAGGCTCCCAAAAGCCCCATTAATACCCAGCGCTAAGCCCGCATTACCACCGTACTTGCTTGAAAGCACTGCACTACCTATGGGGTGGTAGAAGGCTGCCGCCACGCCTGCTAGTAAGACACCTGCGTACACTAGGTAGAGTAGGTGCATCTGGAAGCCGAGGGCAATTACACCTATGGATAACCCCCACATCAGCATCCCAGCCCCCATAGCCCTCATGTGGCCCCCAGTCAACCTCACCGTTAAAGGTACCAGTGGGCTTGCCAGTGCTGAGATTAGGGCGTATAGTGATGATAAGATGCCTATTGTGGCGTAGTTAATGTTCATTTGGCTTAGTATTGGAAACACAATACCTGGTATAATCCACATATTCCCATCGTTTATGAAGTGCCCCAATGCCGTTAAGCTTAATATGGTTCTCCCACCAGTACTAACCTTGCTCATAGCCATGGGTCTATTCGGGTTACACGAACGTTTTATAAAACTTTCCAGCTCTGTAGGTTGCAACTCACTAAGCTAAAACTGAAATGCGGACCCCTAAAGGTTGACTATGGTTAGGTACAGTATGCTGGATGGTACGTAAAGCACGGCTAGGTATATGATGGCTATGTGCTCGAAGAGCACTCCGGTATCTAGGGCGGTTAGGGTCGATAGCATTACCAGTGATAGTACTGGGGCTAGGTAGCTGATTATGTAGATTGGTATTAGGATTTGCTCTGTTAAATGCACCATGAAGTAGTACAGTAGGCTGACTATGCTTAGTGATACGGCTATTGGTATCAGTGAAACCATTATGTTGGAGATTTCCCTCAAGTGAATAACCATGGGCTTTAACCTATACGATATTGCGTAATCCAACACCCCGTAGGTAATTATGGAGATGGGGCTTATGTACCACGGCACAGCCATACCCATGTAGGGGAATATGAGCAGCAGCTTAACGTTGGTTAACCAGGCCATTATGAGGCTTAGCAACACCACGGGTGTGGACATGGAGAGCAGTATTAATGGGTTAATGTAGTATAGGTAAGTCCACACAGGCCTAAGTGAAATTACATTAAGGACCCTGTTGAATGCCGATAAGCCGCGCCACGCATCCTCAAGGCCCTTAGGTATCCTCCCCAGTAGTTCAATTCCCCTATCAGTAATTAAGTACCTGTTACTCCTCTTAGTCACAATTCCCCTAGCCCTCAACTGCTCAAGGTCGTAGACTATTATGGATAGTGGGATGTGCGGCGCCAGCCTGGCAATCTCCTGAATGTCCTTAGGTCCATCTTCAAGCAGCGTGAGTAGTAGGATCCTCCTCGGCATTGAGATTAAGTCGGCTAAGTCCTCAGCCACATTACTGATTAAGCCGCCCATCTTTAAACTATTACCGTTTAAGTAAGTTTTAAAAAGAATTACCGAGCATTAATGGGTGAAGTTAAGGATGGAGCAGTTGGAGAACATTAAGAGGTCTATATTGGCTTACATACAGAGGAGGCAGAGGGTTAAGTTGAGTGAATTAAGGCAGTGGGCAATTGAGAATAACGTTGGTTTACTGACCCTTTACGTAACGCTAGGCAGTATTATCCAGGAGAAGCAGAGGGACCTGGTACTAGGCCCCCCTGAACCACTGGTTAACAGCGATGTTGAGGTCATGGGCAGGTTACTTGACCTTAAGCTGCCAAGCGAAATAGCCATACAGGTTAAGCAAAGAAGGGGGAGCGTCAAGCCTAGTCAACGTAGGCGCATAAAGGGCCAGAGGACACTACTGGACGTCCTCAAGGGCCAGGAGACCCAGCCTAAGGAGGTTAAGCCAACAGCCAGTGAAGCCGCCATTAGGGTTGAGGTTAAGGAGGAGACCGAGGAGACCGTTGGTTCAACTGTTGTTGAGACTACGGCGAGTAGCCAAGAAAAGGTAAACCCCAGCGAAGCCTCAACTCAGGAGGGTGAGGCGGTTGAGGTTAATGAGAATGAACCTGCGCCTGAGACGCAAGGCATTAACCTGGTTAACCCCACCCAGCTAACCCTTAGTCAACTTGCCCAGTTACTCTCCTCAGAACTCAAGATAAACCAGGAGGATGCAGTTAAGGTGTTGTCGTCTATTGGGCAGTACCTTAACAGGTATTGGAGTGTTGGGTTGATTAGGCTAATGGAGGATGCAGCCAAGGGCCTCAACCCAGACCTAGTTCAAAGGGTGCTTAAGGTGCTTGAGAGGCTCGGGTTTATTGAAATAGTTAACCCAGGCATCATTAATAGGAGGAGGGATGTTAAATTCCCCGTCTCTGAGACCAAGATAAGCGACCTTGCCTAGCAGGGCAACTGCCATTAATGGCCACCGGGTTAATGCTTTAAACCCAGTATAACCACTAGACCCGTAATGGTTAGGCTATTCGTAGCCGTGGATCTTTCAGATGAGTTAAGGGGTAGGATAGTGAGGTTCAGGGATGAGGTGGCCAGCAGTGGTGCTGATGTTAAGCCTGTTGAAGATGAGAACCTCCACATAACCCTTCGATTCCTGGGTGAAGTCAGGGATGAACTGCTGGGTGAGGTCATGAACAACCTACGCACCTTAAGCTTCAGTAAATTTAATATTCATGTTAAGGGTGCGGGGGCATTCCCAACTTTAACCTCACCGAGGGTTATTTGGGTTGGCGTTGAGGAGGGCGCGGAGGAGCTTAAATCTCTTCACGATGAGGTTGAAAGGCTGGTGGGTAGGTATGGGGTTAGTGATGAAAGGGAGTTCACACCGCACATAACCGTGGCTAGGGTTAGGGGTAGGGCTGGCCCACTGGGTAGGTTGATTAACCAGTGGAGGGAGTACGATTTCGGCTGGCAAGCCGTGGACTCAGTGGTGCTTAAGAAGAGCACATTGACGCCGAGGGGACCTATATACGAGAACCTACTCACCGTTAGCTTAAGGTAACCCCCATTGCCAGAGTTAGGTTTTTAAGCTTTACGTTTCGTTTTAGCTTGAGTAAATATGCCACAGGTTAGGAGGAGGAGGTTAGGTGAGGAAGAGGAGGAGCCCATTGAGGAGGATGCCACAACTGAAGCCGCTGCGGAAATGGAGGTTGCTGAGGGCGCAGAGAAGCCAGCAACAGGCGGCACGGCTCAGGTTCAGGCGCAGGCCTATGATGTGGAGGAGATTGAGGGGGTGGGTAGGGTTACTGCGCAGAAGCTTAGGGAGTCCGGCTACAACACGGCGCTTGACGTAGCCTACGCCGGGGTTAAGGAATTGGCTGATATACTTGGCAGTGAGGATAGGGCTAGGCAGATAATAGCCGCAGCCCAGAGGTTGGTTGGTTTAAACAACTTCGTAACGGCGCTTGAGATCTACGAGAGGAAGAGGAATGTCCAATACATCTCAACGGGAGTTAAGGCACTTGACGAGTTGCTTGGGGGTGGCATTGAGACTAGGGCTATTACTGAACTGGTGGGTGAATTTGGGTCAGGTAAAACCAACTTCTGCCACCAATTATCAGTAATGGTTCAGCTACCTGAGGATAAGGGTGGGTTGAGGGGTAAGGCGTTGTTCATAGACACTGAAAATACCTTCAGGCCTGAGCGCATAGTTCAGATAGCCAAGTACAGGGGGCTTGACCCAAAGGAGGTGTTGAAGAACATATTCTACGCCAGGGCTTACAACAGTGACCACCAGATGCTGATAATAGATGAAGCCAAGAAGATAATACCCAAGGAGAACATTAGGCTAATAGTCATTGACTCACTGGTAGCCCACTTTAGGGCAGAGTACCCGGGTAGGGAGAACCTGGCGGAGAGGCAGCAGAAGCTTAACCACCACATTGCTCAATTGCTTAAACTCGCCGATATATACAACGTAGCCGTGGTCGTGACTAACCAGGTTATTGCCCAGCCTGACATGTTCTTCGGTAACCCATTGAAGCCGGCTGGTGGTAATGTCATAGCCCATGGCGCAACCTACAGGATTTGGCTCAGGAAGGGTAAGGAAAACATTAGGGTTGCTAGGATACTTGACTCGCCAATGCACCCTGAGAGTGAGGCTACGTTTAAGATAACTGAGGAGGGGCTCATTGACGGGGGGCAGCAGTAGGCCATTAACCTATTCGTTAATAGTCGTAAATATTTACGACTATTAACTTCACCATAATGTTAATATTCAGATAATTTTATAAACTGGTTATTGGCTATTGGTATGAATGAGCTTCCCGCCAACGTACATGAGGGTTGTGGAGACACTGCTGGAATTGTACAATGTTCATAAGAGACCGATAAAGAGTAAGGAGATTGCGAACAGGCTGGGCATGAATGAGGGAACCGTGAGGAACATTATGGTTGCGTTAAAGGCCATGAACCTGGTTGACAGTAAGACAGGGCCCTACGGTGGATTCATCCCTTCACAGAAGGCGATTGAGTTCGTTAAGTCGCCTATGGTTGTTAATCCGGTTAATGATATTGCGCAGATTTACATCAACGGGAAGCCCCTTAACATTTACGCGACAAGCATTGAATTGGTTAATATTTATAATCCGTACATGAGCAAGGCTATAATAAAGGTCCTGGGTAACATTAAGGCCATACATCCAGGCGATAATGTTAGGATTGGCCCAACGGTGAACGCCAGGGTTATAATCGAGGGTGTGGTGCTTGAGGACAACTCACTCTCCAAGGAGGTGGTTATTGTCGTTAAGAAGCTCCTAGCCATACCTAAGATAAAGGTGGTTGACATTATGACTAAGGAGTTAGCCATGGTCAACTACAATGAGTCACTGTTAACTGTTGCCAAGGTCATTGCTGAAAGGAAGATCAGGGCCTTGCCCGTCGTGAACGATAACGGCGAGTTAATGGGCTTAATAACGAGTTCGGATGTAGCCAAGGCCTTCAGCGATGGCGCATTCAAGGCCCTCGTAAAGGATTACATGAGGCATGAGGTACCGATAATAAGTTGGGATAGGGACATTTACGACGCAATGAGGCTAATGATGAGCTACAACATTGGCAGGCTCATAGTGGTTAACCAGGAGCAGAAGCCAGTGGGCATAGTCACCAGGACAGACATATTAAGATACCTGGCACCCCTGGGTTAATGAAGTGTGAACTATGCCTACTAAATGAGGCGTCGAGGGTTTGCAGAATATGCGGCAGGCACGTGTGCGTTGACGACTACGTTGAGGATAAGGGGATATGCATAGCATGTAGGGACACACTATGCTACATATGCGGTGAACGGCTGGCCGTATCTTTATGCGCCAGGTGTGGCAAACCAGTCTGTAGGTTGCATAGCGTTAGGGTGGGTTTGGTTAGGTATTGCGTTAACTGCGCCAGGGAATTAGGGATTCTTCATTAACCTGGAAACTAACTCATGGGCGTTACTGAGTAGTTCCTCGGCGGCCCTCCTACCCACCCCCTCAGGGTCGCTTAAGCTACCCCTAACCATGCCTGTGAATTTACTGGTTCCATCTGGGTCAACAACCCCGTATACGAAGTCCATTGAGTCTCCGTTTACGGTTGCTAAACCACCGAGGGGTACATGGCAGCCTGCCCCTATCCTGCTTAGGAATGCCCGCTCCGCAATGGCCTCCCTGAAGGTATCCTCATCATTACTCCTCCTAAGCACCTTAAGCAAGTCCTCCCTATCCCTCCTAACCACAACCCCAATTACACCCTGCCCAGGGGCGGGCGGCATGAGTAATGGGTCTATCTTATTAACGCTGATATTAACGTTAAGCCTCTCCAGGCCGGCCGCCGCCATGATTAGGGCATCATACCCACCCCCCATGAGCTTCCTAACCCTCGTGTCCACGTTACCCCTAATGGGCTTAACCACTACGTCACGCCTAATTGAGAGCAGGAACCCCCTCCTCCTGAGACTTGAGGTACCCACCACCGAGTTGCTTGGCAGTGAATCAATCGTGTAACCCCTCACAGAGACCACGGCATCCCTCGGATCATCCCTAGGTGGAGTCATTGCAAGGGTTAATTCGCTGCTTATCTGGGCTGGCATATCCTTGAGACTATGCACAGCTACGTCGGCCTCACCCCTAAGTAAGGCTAGGTTAACCTCCTTCTCAAAGATACCCTTAACACCTATCTCGTAAAGTGGCTTATCCAGTACAACATCACCCGTAGTTCTAACTATAACTAGCTTGAACTCAACGTCTGGGTTAAACTCAAGTATCCTCCTCATCACTATTTCGGCCTGCCTAATCGATAGGGCCGAACCCCTGGTGGCAACCCTAATTATCATCACTACGTCACCCTAAGCACCATTGATAAATTCTTCCCTCACACCAAGGTGTTAACCCTTCTTCAATTCTCCTTTGAGATCCTCCAATTGCAGTCTCAATCCAAGCAATCTCGTGTAGGTTGATGCAAACCTTCAATTCTCTTTTGAGATCTTCATTATTGATAGGTTATGGTTAGGGGTTCCATCATATATTGAGTTACCTTCAATTCTCTTTTGAGATCTTCTGGTTGCTCTGGCTTTTAATGGTTTTTAAGTTTTGTGGTTTATTTTAAATGGTGGTCATTGGAACAGGGTTCTGAGGCTCATTGGATGAGTCATTCTTGTTCCGATGGTTTTGATGGTGGGATTGAATGGTTGTTTCAATTGAAAGGTGATGGAGGAATTGAAATAGCGTTCCAATGATCCTAAATCCAATGCAAAATGAGGAAGTTGCATGAAACATGCAAAACAATGATGAAACAAATGAACACGAAGAAGCACGAATCAAATGATAAAAATGCATGAAACATGCAATTTAACCGTTTAAAATGCATGATAACTTGCCTAGTTGTTTTTGGCCGTATCTACATGCAACATACCTTAGGTGTATGCCTCAGGTATCATCGCCTAAACACCTCGTGGTGTGGGTTCCAATAATTCTCAATGAGGACACGTTACCCCTGAGGAGGAATCCTACCCTACAGAGCATTCACTGTGCCTTCAGGCGCACCCTAGCTAACCATTGATGTCAAAAAGAACCTGCGCAGCTCTAGAGTTCAAACCCCTACTGGGACTTGAGAGATTGAGTACACGGTAAAGAAGTGGTTAATTACTGGAAATTTACTTATAATATCTACCCTCATCCCCATACCTCTTGACCGGCTTACCCATGCCTAGGTGATGCTAATGGTCTTAATCACGTTAGCCACCTTGGTCTCAGGTGCCTTGGACTCCTCGCTGGCTATTTTACCTAACTCCTCCCATTCCCTCAACGCCACGTTAACCCAGTCAAACCTCCTAACGAACCTAAGCCCCTCATTGGCTAAGCCCTCCCTGTACTCCTCATCGCTAAGTAGCTTAGCCGTTACTAGGGCCATGGAGTTAATGTCCCTGAAGGGAACTCTCAACACAGCCCTGGTCCTATAGTTCAGCCTCATCGCCGGTATGTCGTAGGTGATGACTGGTATGCCATGGGCTAGGGCCTCAATGACCACGAGCCCTATTGAGTCAAGCCTGGTTGGGTACACGAAGACCCTTGCCCTGGCCAGGTTGCTCAGCAGCTCCCTCCTGGTTAAGTTAACCTTCACATCAACGAGTCCACTTAACCCAAGCTCCCTAAGCCTAGCCTTAACTAACCTGGGGGTTTCGTCGTCTGATGCACCCATTATAAGCGCCCTAGGCCTCATCCTCATCCTCCTGCGTAGCACATTGAGGACCCTGATGAAGTCGAACACCCCCTTCTCCCTCCTCAACCTACCGAAGAAGACTAGGTCAATGTCTTTGTCACCACAGCTAAAGCAAGCCTCATCAATGCCGATGCCTGGGTCAAGTACCTTAACCCTGGCCCTAAGCCCCATGAGCCTCATCTCGTATGGTATTGACTTGGAGACTGAGAGCACCGTCTCCCCGGATAGAACCGCCTTGGCTATTAGGTACTCAAAGAGCTTGTCGCCTATGTAACCCATGCCGTTTAGCCTTAGGTTAAGCGACATAAGCCTTATCGGGTTCATGGGTAGGTCAACGTCTAGGGCGCCTATGACTGGTGTTAATTGAAGTAGGGCAGTCCACTTAACCCCCACACCCTTAAGGAGCATCATCATCCCTATGTGCTCATGGGGCACGTAGAATAGGTCGAAGTAACTTAAATCACCCTTAATCCTATTCATGGCATCATATATGTACTTTGGGTAGGCATAGAAGTGGGTAATCTCCATGGGTGGTAACTCAACCGTGTTATTCTCTATGAAGTCCCTAAACCTGCCCTCGTAGTACGTGTCCAGCATGTTAAGCAACTTAACGTAGTAATTCCTAGGTATCAGGAAGGTGGGCCTCCTAGGGTACCTGTAGGCAGTCTCCAGTATCCTCACATGGCCCCCGGTCAGTGAGGACAGTATTGTAAATAAGGCTACTTGCATTACATGGACCACTGGGTTAACTTGCTTTATTAATATTTCCGCACCTGGACCCCTTTGAAGAAACTGCGCAATGCATATATACGCATGGGGCCTATTCCCCCATGGCCAAGAGGGTAGTTATAGTTGGCGCTGGGGCTGCCGGGGCGTCTGCAGCCGCTAGGGCTAGGAGACTTGACCCTGAGGCTGAGGTGACCCTAATAGACAAGGGCCCCTTCATAAGCCACGCCCCCTGTGGGATACCGTACTTCATCGGTGGTGTTGTTAAGGAGGCGCAGGAATTGGCAATATACTCACCCGAGGAGTTCGCCAGGGAGAGGAGAATTAACGTTAGGGTTAACGCGGAGGCCTTCGACATAGACGTTAAGAATCAGGTGCTCCTGGTTAGGGAGGGGGGTGGTGTGGTTAAGTACCCCTGGGACGTCTTGGTAATAGCCACGGGTGCCAGGCCCATAACCCTCCCCGTGGAGGGTAGTGAACTGGGTGGCATATTAACGCTTAGGCTACCCCACGAGGCGCCGAGGCTCAGGGAGGAGGTTGAGGGAGCTGGCACCGTGGCTGTGGTGGGTGGTGGTTACATTGGCCTTGAGGTGGCTGAGGCTCTTAGGAGCCTTGGTAAGAGGGTTCTACTCTTCGAAATGATGCCCCACGTACTACCTACAACGTTTGATGAGGATATGGCGAAGCTAATACACGATGAGTTAACAAGGAACGGCGTTGAGCTACACCTAGGCGAAAAGGTCATCGGCTTCAGGGGTGTTAATAGACACGTGAACAAGGTGATCACGGAGAGGGGGGAGTACATTGTTGATAAGGTTATCATGGGGGTTGGCGTTAGGCCAGACACTGAACTAGCCGAGAGGGCTGGGGTTAAGTTGGGGGAGACTAGGGCTGTCTGGGTTAACGAGTACATGGAGACCTCCGTGCCGAACATATACGCAGCTGGTGATGTTGCAGAGACCTGGAGCCTAATCACAGGCAGGAGGATTTACGTTGCCTTAGCTCCACCAGCCAATAAGATGGGGCAGGTTGCCGGTGCTAATGCGGTTAAGGGTAGGTTCCTGAAGTTCCCCGGCGTGCTGGGTACAGCGGTAACCAAGGTCTTCAACCTCTACGTGGCTAGGACCGGGCTAACTGAGAGACAGGCTAGGGATTGGGGCTTTAAACCGGTGTCGGCGACCATAAAGGCCAAGACCACTGCCCATTACTACCCAGGTGGGGTTCAGGTTAACGTGAAGATGATTGCGGATGAATCCAGCGGTAGGGTCCTCGGTGTTCAGGTGGTTGGGGCGGATAAAATTACCGCAGGTTACATTGATACTGCAGCCGCCTTAATAGGTAAGGGCGCCACGATAGATGACTTCTTCTTCTCGGACCTATCCTACGCACCACCCACGGCACCGGTATGGCACCCCTTGATAACAGCCGCCAGGGTGCTGTCTAAGGGTAGGTACTAAATGACGCCTAATACTTAGGATGGCGAAGGGGGTGTCAGGTGGGTAGCCGCCTAGGT
>Ga0209120_1000761_pt1 | contig 13058 bp, 31 predicted proteins | sample JossMetagenome_FD_184730 | JGI IMG/M metagenome (GOLD analysis project Ga0209120, IMG submission 184730) | Hot spring microbial communities from Joseph's Coat, Yellowstone National Park, USA - JC2_E (SPAdes) (version 3) | ecosystem: Environmental > Aquatic > Thermal springs > Hot (42-90C) >... | reverse complement strand
CAAGACGCTAGATTATTCCAGGCTGGTGTTCTATTCTTGTTAGCACTAATCTTTAACTCACCGTTCACTGTTATCCTAAGCATTATAGAACTGATAATAGGTATTACAGACTACATTGCCGTAAGCAATTCACAGTTTGCATGGCTAGACCCTAATTTAGCTTAATCTAAGGTGATAAAACATGGCAATTCTTGAACCTATACAAGTTGGCGTGACACCTTTCAGTGAAGGCGGTGTAATTAACTTAATAGTCGGTATCGGTCTTTTAGTGCTTTCAAACGCATTAGCGTATCTGATAGTAAAAAGTTTTAACCTTAAACCTTATTACGGTAGGTTTCTGGGAGGTGTAATTATCCTCTTCTTTACTCTTTTACTCAGTCTGACAACAGAATCAGCGTTTAGGTTTAAGTCAGCCGGCTTATTCGGTATCGGCGAAATCATAATAGGCGGATTGGACATTATAAGTAACAGATTGTCAACATCATTACCGCTGTTGATTCCAGACCCCGGATGCGGTTACAGTGGAGGTGGTGGTGCGTGAACCCCTATCTCTTCTCTATTGTGATACTAATCGGACTTATAGTTATGACCGCGTTATACGTTAAGCTTTATACTTCACCTAACAACCCGTACAACATCTTCAATCAGCTCTAAGTTACTTTTTTAAACCCTAGTAAAGTGATAACCATGTCAGAGTTTGTAACCCTATTCCAAGACTTCCTATACGTACTCACAGCCACTGTTTTAGCTATAACAGCATACGGTGTTTATGATAGGTACATGGACAGACAAGAGAGGAAAGAGGTTTTAAAGAACATAGCCGATACTCACCAAATGGCTGTTCAATCAATGTTGGGCATACATTCTATCTCTAAAACTTCTGAGGCTATAGAAAAGGCTGAAAAGAGAGCCAGCCTAGCGGTGCTAAATAAATTACGTTAAGATGTGTACTACTGTAGAGCTATTACTAAAGTAGTATCAAACTTAGGTATCTTAACGCTCTGTCTTGATGATAAAGACTTTTCAAGTGAGTCTGAAGGTTTTGTTATAAGTAACCCCGGTTTTTATTTCCGTGCTGTTAAAAAGTCTGAGCCATGTAAGTTCAGAGTACACCTATTGCTTTACCCGTTTGACCTATGCCTCCATCCGATAAATAAACCCGTAACCCTAACATACAAAAACGGAAAAAAGTATGAAGAGATAACTATCCTCCCATAACTTTTTTATTTTTTCTTTGTCTACTTTAACCCATGAAAAAAGAAACTCTTACTCAATTAATCCTTCAAGAAGTTAGGATAGCCAGACCTCTGGTTTTGTTCAAAGCCTTTAGACATGATAAAGAGATTAAAAAACTGTTAGGCATCAAAAAGCTGAGAAAAAGGTATTTCTATGATTTAGCTGATAACAACTTTCTCATTCGCGGTAATGGTGACCTTATTGTTACTGATAAGAAAAATGCACAAGTATTGGTTGAACGTATAAAAAGAAGGTTAAGGTATGAGGTTTCCGTTTAGGCGTTATGTTTATTACGGTATCCCTCCTCAAGACCAAGTCACTTTTTATGAATTCGGAAGAAGACCTAGAGAGGTTGTCATAACAGATGACCTATACAACTACTTACCTTATCTCAGAGCAATACAGCCGAACCCTAACTATTCACTTGATGACCAGATAATTACACAAATCGCTTACCGTATCCTTACAACAATTACTCAATACAAACCTAAAAAAGAAGTGGAAATTTCACCGGTCACCAGAATGAAAATTAATTTGGGGTAAGGTATGTTACTCTTTTTAGCCTTAACAGCTTTTTTTATTGCTTTAGCTGTTTATTACCTCTCTTTTAAATTTCCAAACTTTCTTGTCTTTATGTCAATCTTTGTTAACGTACTTGACCTCCTCATAATTATGCAAAAGTTTGGTGGTATTGACTTTATAAAAGCATTAGTAAGGTGATAATAATGGGGGTTAGTCAGACCACATTTTTCGCGGTATTAGCAATAGGTGCAATACTCTTAGTCCTAAGCGTAACCGGAAACCTAAATAACGCAAACAGCTTAAGTTCAGTAGTACTATTCGGTATCCTAGTGCTAGGTTTTGCATTGTACTATGACTTTACACAGCAATCAAGAGTTACCTTTCTCCCAAGGACTGAGTTTAAAGAGACTGTAACAACCGTACCCTAAGTTTTTAAACCAGACTAAGGTGATACATAATGGCTAGGAAACAAGGGGGTCACAAGACTAACAAATTAGTCTTTCCTTCTAACTGGACTGGTAAATGGTTATACCGTGCTATAATCAATACTCCAAAGTGGCAAATAAACGCCGTACTGAACTCATACAAGTTCAATGAATGGATTAGCTTTGAAAGCACCTACTTAAACGGTTTGAAGTTACCGGAAAGAACTGACCCCGAGACCAACTACATAAGGTCTGTAATAGTAGGTATTAAAGTGTCTCAGGCTAGCAAAGACTATGAGAACATGATGAACAAAGTACCACTTGAAGACAAAGTCCAGCTGTTAAAAGATGAATTAGCCACTCCAATTGTTGGTGACATGATTAGGACATTAACGTCTTTTGTTGCACCACTACCCGCACCCTCGGCACCTAATGTAGTTAACGTTCAATTCCCACAAACAACTATAAAGGAAGAAGGTAAAGAAATACCGGTTGAAGTTATAAGCTAAAATAAGGTGAGACCAAATGGCTAGACATAAGAGGAGGAGTAAGAAAAACGTAGTCCAAGTCACACCAGACGCCACTATTAATTACGTTACCGGAATACTTACGGGGGCGAATAATTACATCACCGGTTTACTTGAAGGTGCAAACCAGTACAATGCATGGGTACAAACCGAGATGGCGTTAGAGGGTACTGAAATAGGTGATTATAAGCCGGATGCTTTAAGGAAATACCTTGAAGGCTTTAAAGCCTCTAACCCCGGTGAGTACGCAAGGTTCATGGCTGACCCGTACGGTTATCTTGAGAACTTGAGGAAAACCAAACCTAGTGAATACCAGAACTTAATTACCTCCTTAATTAACGGTACAAACTATAAGAGGTTAGCTAATGTAGATGAGGCTATGATTAAAGCCGGTAAACAATACAGAGACCAGATACCCAGCCTCTTAAAGAGTAGAAACATGGAGACCGGTCTAACCATTTTACAAACCTATGCACCTAACAGTGCAAAAGTTATTGATAAGATAAACGGTATTATGACTTCCGCAATTAAATACGGTTCATAAGGTGATAGTTTATGGCTCTCGTAGTCCAAAACGGTACAATTTCGGTTAACCCTACCAGTATAATTGTAGACGCTTTAATCGTGGCTATTGCTTATTACTTCCTTAGAAACATTACTACAAACAAATTTGTAGTAATAGCGATAGGTGTGGCGTTATCATTATTCACAACCGGTACTTTACAAACAATAGGTCTAGGTGTGTTAGCTCTAGGTGTATCCAGATTGATGGAACAAGAGATAAATAAAATAGAATCCTCCTCATAAGGTGATAGGCATGAGTGTAACCGTATCCGTCCCTAAAATAACTCCTTTCGGTGTGGCTTATAACACAGCTGAGGCGTTAGATGTTGTTGTAAGTGCAATAGTGGCGGGTATAGCTTTATACTTCATCAACAAAGCCTTCCTAAACAACTTCCCCGCCTATGTGGCTATAATACTAGGGTTCTTGTTATCGGTATACTTAGGCAATTACTTCTACGCTGATGTTATCGGCTTTACACTTATAGCTGATGGTTTATACAAACTCATTAAACAATACGTGACCATTTCAAGTTAACCCTTTTTTTACTCCATAAGTCATGTTTAAGTTGTTAAACCCCCTTTTAACCGGTAATGAAAGAACGTTATTGTTAGAGACTTTAATAATCAGCTTAACCCTCATAGCATTAGACTTTATAGACATGCTAAAAAGAGTACAAGTTACTGTTAGCATTGTTACTACACCACAGAACCAGTAACATCTGACTCACCTTTATTTTTTTCCGTAAGGTATGAAGTTCAAAAGTATCCTATTTTACGTCCTCGTGTTTATTGCGGGCATTATAGTAGGCAAAACCGTTAAAATAAACGTAACATCACGCGGTAGCTGTCCTATTGCCCGTGCTAAGCTAGAACAGCTGAGAAAACAATTGCAAAGCGAATCATCAGAAAACTATTTGTGAGGTGAGAACGTGTCTTTTACGATTTTAAAAAACCCTACTTTCCTCACTATTATAATCCTATTGTTAATTGTAATGGGGATTTCTACCATCACACTACTTCTAGTTGAGGGTGGAGTGCTATGAACTTCAAAGAAAAGCTGAGCAATTTTCGTGATAAGTTAGTTGACAAAATGGAGTGGTTAGGTCAAGAACTTACCAAGTATTGGTACATAGACCTTACAATCGCGTTTGCAGGGATAATACTTTACCTTATTGCTCAGCGATTAAAGAAAAAGAATAAGACATGAGTAACTGTTATGCTAGCATCAACCAAATGTGTCAGAACCGTAACTATGAGAACTGTGACCTCAACCTCTTCAACTTCTTCTTCATCCTTTGCATTTACAATGCATTATTCAGCTATCACAACCTTTCCGCATGGTTAGTTAACTTACCTATTGTCCTTATTACACTCCCGTTCTTACCGGTGGCGTTATTCCTTTACCTCTTCTACCTCATGGCTTTGCCTTTAGCTGACATAATTAACATCTTCTTCCCGTCCTTAGCTGTTGTCCTAATTCCAACATTAATCTTCTTCATTACCGGTATCGCAAACATTAGGCTATCACGGATTTTTAAGGTGAGATAATGTTACCAATACAGCAAAAGATTGCCGGGTTTTGTGACCTAACACCTCCCGGTATTAATAACATTATTTCCTTTGTTGTCAACCTACCTTTAATTATGTTGTGGATAATTACAGTACCACCTAGATTCTTTCTTTGTACAATTACATCAATTACTCAAATACCTTTGTTAGGACTATTAGCCAACATCTTTCCACCGATTACTATGTTTTGCTCTGTTGTACCGGGTAGTTCTTATGCATGTTTCAGTAATTGCCCCAACTGTATTCAAAGTAATGAATGCGTAAGCATACCGGAAAGTTATGCAAAATTCTGTCAAGAAACACGTCCTTATTTCAGCATTTTTAACCAAATCTTCTGTCTTATCGGTTACATCTTAGTAGTAATGTCAATTCCCATTATCACTCTAGTTAACATAGTACTAGCATTTTTCGGTAAACAAATTTGTGTAGACTTAAACCCGAATAACTGTATACCTCAAGGTGGTTAAATGTCATGTAACGTAAACAGCTGTAATAAAGGTTTACAGCCTATTTGTCTGGAAACCGCTCAATTTCAGCCTAACGTAATTACATGCCCTCAAATTTCTACCAAAGCTGTTGAAAGTCCTCTTTGCGATTTATTGCCTACAATAACTTCCCTCCCCGATTTCTTAATTAATTTACCTTTCCTTATGCTCTTTGTTGTCAGCTTACCCGCACGATTCCTTTATTGTATGGCTTATGAATTTTTGGTTAATGCTGATAGTGTATTAGATTTCATAATTTATTACCTTATCTATCCCGGTATTGACTTTGCCACATTACCCTTTATTTACTTTGTTTTAGGTTTTAATAACGGCTTACTTGGTCAATTTTCCCTTCCATCACAACCGTATGGTTTCTTAAACGGATGTTTGGTTAGTATTGAAAAGGACATTTATACTATCTTGGGTGATTTATTCTACATTATCGGCTTTGCTAACGGTTTCTTTTCTCTCTTATTTATTAAGTTCATTAACCTATTAATTGATGTAGTATGTTCATTAGCTTTCCTTACCATCTGTTTTGGTGTAGGTGCATGTATAACATTCTGTATAGGTAGTCTATGTTTACCATCACCACTTCAAGGATGTGTATCAACATGTATACAACCATTCTTCTTTTTACAACCGTTAGTCTGTAGTTTCTTAAATTGTAGTTGTGCTTTAGGTACTTGTCCAGAAATTAATCTCTACTTAACTCTTGACTTAGGATGTTCACCATCTGGATGTCAGCAAAGCGGTATTATTGCACCACAGTGTCCTCAATACAACTTAAACCCGGTACAGCAAAGTGGTTCAACTTATACTCACCCCTCTGTTCAACCACTTAGTCAAGTTTCATTCTTCACTACTCAACAAATCTTTAGTACGCTTTTCAGCCTACCTAAAGCCATAGCTGAATTCATACAATCATTAATCCCATCTAAATCTCCTAATGTTACATCAAGTGAATACCCACTAAGCGAAACTATAACACAATCCAAAATAACCTCATACAGTGAAGTAATCCCACCATACCTATCAAGTGAACTTGAATACTGTTTAGAGTGCTTAAGTGAAAACTCTAACTGTGATTTATGTGATGATGTGTTAAACATAATTATACAAGACAACTACGTCTTCCCGTGCTGTAATTATGCATGTTTAATTTCTAAGGCATGTAATGAATGTTATAGCTGTTCAAGTGAAGAGTATACATCCAGTGAGCAATACTGTCAAAACGCATGCACCATTTGCAATACTATGTTATCAAGATGTTATTTAGCACAAAGTGTATCCGGTTTGCCGTGTTATAATAATTACATCAATCTTGAAAACTTATGTACCACCACCTTTAACTCTGAAATCTGTTCTGAACTTGATAGTGAATACAACTATTGTAAAGTAGTAAAAGCCAACTTATTATGTCAGTCTTCTTAAGGCTATGAAAGTGAAGTTTATTAACCCCGGTAAGATGGGTATGTATGTATCCAATAACAAAGTTGTTACAAATCTCCCTAACCTAATTTCAACTATTGGTGACATCCCGGAAGAGGTTAAAGTTGTTTATACACCATACGGCAATAGGTTTACCGTATACAATTTCGGATACCATTACTCCAACCCTCTTATCCTCCCGTTTGACATAACAGTTGATGCTGTGGTTTACGGTGACATAGCTTTACCTACAACTACCGTAAAAACCAATAAATTTGTTGTTGTATCCGATACCGGTAATAAATTTGCAATCACTGGTCACGGTACAGTTATTTTATGGTACCGCTATGGCAAAATTGACCCCGCATCTTTTGAAGTTATAATGAACTATGCTGTTCAACAAAATGATTACATACTTGTAGACGCTCTTTTACACTCATTATCTATACAAGAGGCTGTTTCGTATGTATTGCAAAACCCCGCAATACAAGAAATGATAATGAAAGGACTTGATTGACAATTAAACAAAATCGGGTTTAAAGACTTCTTAGCTTATTTAAACGGCGGAAAGTATGACATCAGACATGTGGCTTTCTTCTTAACAATTGCATCTTATGTCTTCCCGTCCGTATTCGAGTATACTTCTATTCCTCAGTTTACCGGCAAACCACTACAAGTTTTTGTTCAGTACTTAAACTATTTATCGGAATACAATCAAAAAGTATCAGCTGAACTATCGGAGTTATCCGAACAAATAGAAACTCAGTCAGCTGAAATAGCTGTTCTGTTTGCTCAAAACTACTTAATTACAAGTGAGTTAAATGAACTATCCGAGTGCTGTTCAAACCTATCGGAAAACCTCATTATCACAACATCAGAAATAATTGATACCATAGACAAAGTAACAGCCACATTAGCCGAAATTATTTTACAGCTAATCAAAAGAGACCTTTCACTTATTAAGTATTTAGGTATGCTTACTAACCAGCTAGCTCAAAACATTGCAAATGGAATAAATGAGTCCGAGTATGACCAATTACTTTCACAAATAGCTGTAAGTTACTGGAATTTAGCCTCTGAAACTGTTATAGACGTAAGTGAATTATTAGGTGCAACAGCATCCGAGTATTCATTATTAAATTACCTACCTAGTGAAGTAATAATTAGCACATCCGAAACAACCCTTGGGTTAATAGAAATACTTGAACAATTACTTAACGCCTTACTAGGTCTTGTAAATGACATTTTATCATCAGTCCTTAACAGTGTATCCCAGTTATTATAAATACATAAGGTGAGAGCATGATAGCCCTTTTATTTTTGGCTTTCTTATTACTAGTGATTTATGCACCTAGCTTTAAATTTAAGTTTCAGATAGGTAATAAAGAAGTAGTGATACAAAGCTCTGAGATAAACACATCTGAGTCTTCAGAATAAAACTCGAAAAACCTATGAATTAACCCAAACCTCATAAAACGTTAGATTTTCTTCATTTTTTTGTACTACATACACTTTATCATCTTCCTTAAGCTTTTCCTCTTTGTTAACTCCCTTCATAAGCTCAAACCCGCATAACCCCGAAATTCCCATTACTAACTTTTCATCATTTATAATGTTGACCAAATACCCGAATTCTTGACCGTTTTCAAGAGTTATGCAAACCTCATCGACATCTACTTTGTCAATTGTAACGTTTACTGGATAAGACTCAAACATGTCTAACCCGAATTTGTCTAATAAGACTAGTCTCATAAGTTCTTGTTGTAGATGAAACTTAAAAAACTTCCTAAGATGAGAGTGATGACTTCCCGTAAAGTACATAACTTTGAACACGCCGTACGTTTGGCTATGCATAACCCCGAATTAGGTTGTCCTCTCCTAAACCTTTACTACAATTCTCCTTCTGAAGACATACAGAACTACATTACGTTCATAAAATGTAATTATTGTTACGAATTTTGCCCCATGTCTTTCAGTGAATGTGTGGACAGTATACGCTATCTTTACAGAGCCGGATTGATTTCTTTAACAGAATTCAGAACCGTTTTAGGTAGGTTTTTAGCACTGAAAAGAAAGGGGTATTTAAGTTGAGCTTATGGGTTATTGTAGGTGTTATCTTTGGACTCGAGTTTGCTATACGCATTACTGATTATTTACACTCTCGTAAGAGTTTTAGTTTGGGAAACCACCAGAAAACAGCGAATTATCATAAAACTATTAAAACGTATAGAAAGGAGGTTAAAACGCCTAGAGAAGAAGTTAAACCTCAAAAAGACTTAAAAGCCGGGTCTAGTTAAATCTATTTATGCAAAGAGAATACTATGTTGTAGACCTAATCAAAAAGGTATTTGAAAATTCTTTTTTAGTTGAGACTCCTAAAGGTAAAGTATACGTAACTCCCGGTACCCTATTCGGCTATGAAGAAAGTAAGTATTTTCTTCTTGATAAAGTGATTGAAAAAATACTTGAGGTTATTAAAATCACCAACAGTTGGAAAATAGACGTGTATGATGTGCATGACCTACTGTATGCCTCATGGATAGAGCTTAAAGACGTGCTTTCGTAAAAGCAATAAGATTTTTTAACCCCTACTTTTTTATTTTTATTCATGCCAAAAGAAATCTCGGTAATAGACCTTCTCTCTAAGTTAAGTGTAAATTCTTTTTTAGTCCAAACCCAAGAAGAAAGACTCCACATAACCCCGGGCATCTTTTTCGGCATGCCCGATAAATTCTTTAAATACTCTGACGTTTTAGACATCGCATTAAAGCTAGCAACTTTAGGAAAAGAAGGTGTCCTAGTAGTTGACATAGTAACCTTTAAAGAAAACATTGCACCTAAAGCTCTTGACATGAATGAATTCTTTAAAGTATTGCAAAGCACTATAAAAAATAAAGATGTATTAGGCTTAAATGAATCAGCCGAAAACGCTCAGCCCGCTCAGCAAACCCCGGCTCAGCCCGTTCAGCAAAGCCCGGCTCAATCAAACGGTACTGAAGTTAAAGTAGAAAGCGAAAGCACACCTAAGAATGATGTTAATAACAAACCTAAGAACTACAGCAAAAAGACTTATAACGAGTATAAGAAAACCTACAACACCAAGAACAGGTATGCAAAAAGGACTTATAAAAACACTTCTAAGAAAAGTGGTACCAAATGAACTTTAAGGAATTTTTATGTGAGTATTTTGATGAATGTTTTGAGGTCAAAGACAACAGCTCTTTTTTAGATGAAAACCATAAGCCCGAAACCGTTACTCAAGACATTTAATTTTCTTTCTTAAGGTGAAAACATGGGTTACGCGATTGTATACATTAAAGGTTCAAATTTGGACGTACAAATGTCTAAACCCTCTGAAGTTAAAATAATAGGTGTTTTGCGTGAGCTTACATTATCATTTTTAGGACGTAAAAGCTCTATCGCAAAGCTTAGTAATGAATACGGTACCATTACATTGAAAGGTCTAGCTTTGAACGTAAAGTATGTATCTAGTGACCTAGTAATTGTTGAAGGACTTCTTGAAAAGTATGAAGTCAGACCGGAAGAAAACATGGTTGTTACGCTCTACCAGTTTGAACAGCCACAGCTTCAAGAACCGGATTTAGATGAGCTTTAAGCAAACCTTTTATTTTTTCCCTCTTTTTTTCTCTTATGAGCCAAAAAATCCCTCTCCATGACCTCCTCCTCAAAGTAAAACAAAACATAATCATTGTAGACTCGGCATTATCAAGAACTCCTCTAGTTTCCGGTTATTTTTTAGGACAAAAGAGTAGATACTATCAGCTAATTGATGTATACTCAGCAATTCTTCAAGTAATGAGAATTGAAGGTGATAAAGCCTATGTTGATTTGAATGAACTCTCTGATGCTCTTCTCGGTAAAGTTGTAGACCTTTATGACTTATTTAACACAATTAGTGAACAACTTAACAAAAACTGAGGTGGAATTATGGTTGATGAAATTAAAAACGGTGATGTAATAGAATACCACTGTGACATAGACGGTACTTTACTTTGGGTTGAGTACTCTAACGGTGCTGAAGAAGTAAAAAACTCATGTCCTCACTGGATTTGGGAAAGAGTTGGTAACGGTTGTTATCCGGAAGTTACTAATGAAGAAATCTGTAGAGGTACAGACATTATAGTACGAAACTCTGTTAAAATGATACGTGATAGAAAGAATTTCTATTTTCTCCTCCCGCGTTTAAGACATTATGACTAAATTTTTTTAACCTCCTCTCCTTAACATAAAGTGATAACCATGGTAAATTCCCGAATTGTTGTAAGCGGTGAAAACCTCAACACATTTTTCATAAGTGAAAATGAAGTTACCGTAACCGGAAAGTTAATTGTATCCATTTTTCTTAAAGATGAGTGTGTAGACATGGTGTATTTTGTAAGCCCATCAGAACCTAATGTTGAAACCGTCTCCTTCAGCGGAAACAACCTAACGGTTACCTTCAAGTCTTCCCATGTAGTAGTTTTAAGCGGTAATGTTGAAGTTATGAAATACGTAAATAAAAACGGTGAAATTGTAAAAACATACAAAGTTGAACCGTGTGAAACCGAAACCCCGTTAAGCGTGAAACCATGAACATCTTAGTTTTAGTTAAAGGCAAAAAGCTAAAAGTTACTGAGCATTACTGTAATAAAATCACTGTTAAAGGTGATGTTGATAAAGTCTTTCTCATAAACTCTAAGTTTGACAGACGCATCAGACCTATTGAGGATAAAGTAACCATAGAGTTTCACGGAAATAACTTAGAACTAATCACAAAAACCAAAGACATGGTTGTACTGGACGGTGACATCACAAAATACTATCTCTTTGACAAAAAAGGTAAACTAGGACTTATCCATTTCCTAGGCTCTGATGAGTTTAAGTAACCTTTTTCTTTTTAATTAAGTTATGGAATTAAGTGCAAAAATCACGGGGCAAATTGAAGAAGTTAATGACCAGTACCTCAGAGTAGTTGTTAAAGGTAATCTTGACCGTCTTGTTATAGGTAATGCATGCTGTGACACTGAAGTTATCCTTTTATTGAGAAACAAATACCCCGGCGTTATAATTGAGGGTCACAACCTTTATGTTGATAAATTTGAAAACAACCTAGTCTTCATAACCGGCGAAATAACCGGGGTTGTTCTACTCAATGAGAAAGGTGAAATTGTAGACCGTTACAGAGTCATCTCGTGCTGTCTTAAACTTAAGAAAATCAAGACCGAAAAAGACATTGAGTAAATTTTTTAAATCCCCTTTCGTATTCATCTTGACCCTCCATGAAAATAGACGTAAAAATCTTAGGTAAAATTGAAAGAATAAGGCAAACCTCAGATTCAGTAACCGTAAAAGGAGTTATAGACCAAATCGGTTTTGCCTCAAAGCACTGTGATACCGAAAACTGGTTAATGTTAAAAGAACCGTACTACGGTGTAGTTGTTGAAGGTCTTGACCTAACCGTAAAAGAACACAGAAATGACAAAGTAATTGTTAATGGCGAAATCATCAACATTAAACTCTTAGACAAAAAAGGTAATGTGGCTAGAGAATTCAGCGTAGAAGTGTGCTGTATTAGACTTAATGAGGTTAAAAGAGATGAAGAGCCGGATTATAAGGTTGACATAGATTTAGGTGAACTAGAACCCGAATTTAATGAAGACTATCTTGTCTAACTTTTTTATTAATTAATAAGGTGATAACCATGGTAAATGTTGAATCCCCCTTCCGTATAATTCCCGATTCTTTTAGAATCACCAATGATGAAATTTTTTATAACATGTATTGTCACAGCGATTACATAATCAGACGCCGGCATTATCATGAATGGTACGAATACTTTATGGGTTTCTTTCCTCCTTTTTGCATCTAATCATTTCCCATTACACCATTTTCCACCTTTCCATCCTCTCTCTAAAGAACATAATACCATTCAACTACCCCACTTACAGTTACTGAACCCCCATCAGCAAAACATGTACATTACCCTTCTTCCCATCACCACACTACCTCAACCAGAACCGTTAACTTTTTAAATTTGAACTCTAAACATTTTTACAGAGAAGCGAAAAACGCCTTTGGAGGCGTCAGCCAATGAAGAAGGCAAACATGGCGTAAGCCTAATGCGGGGCTTACATGCCCCGTAACGGGGCAATGTTTTTTCCGGAAGGCATTGCCCCAAAGCGGGGTATGTAAGTTCTCGTATTAGGCTTATGCGTTAGCGTAATGCGTGCTAATGTCTCTAGAGAGGGAAAGGGCTTTCTCTTTCCCGTGCCATGCCCCCCGCCTCCCCCCATGGGGGG
>Ga0209120_1000654_pt1 | contig 14159 bp, 13 predicted proteins | sample JossMetagenome_FD_184730 | JGI IMG/M metagenome (GOLD analysis project Ga0209120, IMG submission 184730) | Hot spring microbial communities from Joseph's Coat, Yellowstone National Park, USA - JC2_E (SPAdes) (version 3) | ecosystem: Environmental > Aquatic > Thermal springs > Hot (42-90C) >... | reverse complement strand
TCTCCCTAGCCGCACTGAGGAACTTCTCAAGGTCAACACCAAACTTCGAAATGAACTCAATACCCTCGAGTAAAGCAGCCAATTGAGCAAAGCCTATTGAATTCGTTATTAACTTGAAGGCCACAGCAGCCTCTATGGAGCCCATGTAGAATATCTTACCTGAGGAGAGGTCCATGAACAACCTCTGAACATTTGGGTCCCTAAAAACATCCTCAGGACCACCAACGAATAATGGGGTCTCACCCCTCTCGGCCTGTGGCACGGTTAAACCGAACAGTGCAACGAGGAATTTAATACCCCGACTCGATAATTCATTGGCAATCCTTAACTTGCTCGAGATATCTGTCGTACTAGTCTCGATAGCGATTAAACCGGGTTTTGCCCCATGAATGATGCCATTAGCCCCTAGGTAAACATCAAGCACATCCTCGGCCTTGGGCACATTTGTAAGCACAATATCGACCTTAGAGGCCAGCTCGGCAGGTGAGGATGAACCCTTAGCACCAAGCCTCTCAAAATCCTCAACTTTAGATTTAACGATATCGTAGACGTGCAAATCATAGCCTTTTTTAAGTAGGTTTCTAGCGAAAGCACCACCCATCTTACCCAAACCAACAACACCAACACTCATCAAAATGAGGCTAAAGTCCTTAATATTTAAGTACTAATTATTACAGGTAAAAATGCTAAAATTATTCATACGATGCATTATTTATATAAGCGTTGATTATTTTTCTCTGGGCGTTCCTTAGGTGTATATTAATCGTAGCCTTACTCAATCTAAACTCCCTAGATAAATCATCAAGCTTTGCATTCCTTGGGTGATTAAAGAAACCCTTATTGTATGCCTCAAGCAATACCTTCCTCTCCATATCCGTCAATTCATAGATTGGCGAAGTAAACATTGCATGTTTAGATAACCTATTCACCTTAAACGTTATTACCCTACCATAAATACTTAATTCATTATGTAAATCATTAAACTTTAAATCAGCATCATTACCCTTAGTAATGAAGTATGCCGTGAAATCCTTAACACCATTACTAACATATGAGCTTACAATTATGCCACCATAATTAAGGATTACGTACTTCAGCATACCCCTAATATCACCTAAAAACGCGACCTCATACTGCCTATTACTTAGCTTATTTACTGAGACAATATCAATGATATTTCCCAGATGCCTAAACCTACTAATGAAAGCTCTGGAGATATCTTTTTTCCTTCCATTAACAGTAATAACTTCAAAACTATATCCTCGCTCCTTATATGGATAATAATACCGCATTATAGTCGTCACACCATCAAAATCCCTGGTATAATAACTCCAATCATTGAAGTGGTTCATCTGAACATAAAGCTTTATTAAATTCATAAAGTATAGATATTTTGAGGATATTTTTATCTTTTCTCCCTTAATTTGAGTAATTGTTTCATTTTCTTAATTCCTATTTAATAAATATACTTATTCGGATTCATAATGTCGTTCGGATCAAATAACCTTTTTATATTTTTCATGACCTCCAGCGTCTTTATGTTATTCCTTACGAGGTATTGCTCATAAAGTAACTCCCTCTTCTGAAGCCCAATACCATGCTCACCACTTATTGTACCCCCTAACTCAATCGCTATGCGGGCAACCTCATAATACATCCTTTGGGCAAGCTCCTCCTCTCCAGGTTTGTAAAGTATATGTGGGTGCATATTTCCATCACCAATATGCGCCAGAATCGGCATTGGCTTTCTATACTTATCACCAAGTTCCTTGAGCCTAATTATTGCCTCTGTGAGCCGTGATATCGGTACTGTTATATCCTCTGAGTAAAAACTTCCATATACAGCCTTTATAGCCTCACCAGCCCTTGACCTAAGTTCGTAAATCCTACGTGCCTCCTCCTCATTAATAGTAATGATATTTAGGCCATTAATACGTATATTAAGTAACTCGTCCATTAAATCCTCCTCAATCATTATAATAACTAGGCCACCATCTGCAACCTTTAAACCAGCATTAAATGCCTGATTTACTGCATTAATTGCATATGGATCCATATACTCCATTAATTCTGGCATTATACCCCGCCTCCTCACCTCATAAACGAATTTAGCCAAGGTCTCCATATCATCTAAATACACAATCAGTGCTTGTACCTTTCTTTTAGGCAACGGTATTATCCTAAGCCAAGCCTCAGTTATAATTCCTAATGTACCCTCACTACCAACGAATAAATGGACCAAGTCATAACCAGCCCTGTTTTTCTTAAGGGACTCACCAACCTTAATGACTTCGCCGATTGGTAAAGCAACTCTTAATGCCAGGACCCAATCTTTAACTGTTCCGTATTTTAAGGCCCTCATACCACCAGCGTCTGTGGCCATTATACCACCTACTGTGCACATATAATGACTAGCTGGATCTGGTGGGAAGAAGAGGCCGTATTTAGAAAGCTCCCTGTTGAGATCACCTAGTATTACGCCAGGTTGAACCCTCACATACCAATCGATCGTGTTAATTTCGAGTATCTTATTCATCCTTCTCATATCAAGTAATATACAACCATCGCAGGAAACAGCCCCTGTCAGGCTCGTACCAGCACCCCACGGAACTATCGATATACGGAACTCCCTAGCTAACCTTACAATATTAATGACATCATCCTCACCCTGCGGATAAGCAATAACTAAGGGCTTGACTTTAAAACCAATGAAATCTGTACGCTCTTCAAAACTAATTTCTAGCCCTAAATCTTTCAATTTATTAATAACTAAGTAATTATTATCTCTCACGATTACATAATTAAGTCGGTAGACTATATTTTAGAGCTCTAACATGTAAGAATTAAAGCTTAAGTACCCTAATGCAGTAAAGCTCTAGTGAGTGGTGGACAATACTCAAGTGAGGAGATAGAACGCGGTATCGCCAAGATATATCAGACTGTTCTTTCAACGAAGAACATAACCTCACGTTAAATAGTAATTATTGCTTTAGCGTCTCTATGGTTGGATGCTTATGATTTCGCAGCCTTCACATTCGCAACCGCAGCATTTAAAGCAACATTTCCCTGGATGTCAACATACCTATTCGGTTTAGCCGTTTCAGCCATTCAGATTGGTGCTACCATTGGTGCTATTGTTGGTGGCTGGTTGACTGATAGGATTGGTAGGAGGAACATGTTCATAATCAACATGATACTCTTTACAGTGATGGCGATCGGCGCTGGTCTAGCTCCTGATCCATATACATTTACGGTATTTAGAATATTACTGGGATTCGCATTAGGAGCTGATACAGCTACGGGTTTCACCTACATCTTCGAATATCTCGAAAAACAACAAAGGCTATTTTGGTCAAACCTATGGCAACTTCAGTGGTATCTTATGTACCTAGTGACGATAGGGTTCGTTGTCCTGCCCTTCTACTTTATAACGCATACACTACTTTCTCACTTGCTCTGGAGGATAATAATGTTTCTTGGCGGTATCTTTGCCTTCATAATATTGCTGCTTCGATCAAGAATACCCGAGTCTACCCTATGGCTTGCATACCAAGGCAAACTCGCCACAGCCAAACGAATACTAAAGCAGACCTACGGCATTGACCTACCAGGCGTCCCAGATGTAGATGTAGAGCTCAGGAAAGTTGCTAGGTCGTGGAAGAGCGTATTTAGTATATTCAGGAGGAGCAAGTGGAAGGAGCTTGTTTACTGTTTCAATGGTAATTACGAGCAAGGCTTTGAGTTTTATTCGTGGGGTTTCTATCTGCCATACATATTGTTAACATTTAAACTAGCCGGTTCACTAGCCACGATAGAGGCTTCCTCAATATTCTATGGTGCTGGCGCCGTGGCTGGTATAATAACTGCACTACTAACACCTAGAATAGGTACTAAGAGCCAGTATGTAATGGGCGCATTTATGACTGGTGCTTCGATGGCTTTACTAGGTCTTACATTAATTTATCACTGGCCTCTATGGCTTATTGTGCTATGGGCTTCATTCTTCTTCTTCTTCCATGTTATTGGCCCCGCTAGCCAAGGCATGACCTCGATAAATGCTGCATTTGGTGCACGCGAGAGGGGGACAGCGGCGGGTTGGGGCTACTTCTTCGTTAAGCTAGCTGCTGTAGTTGGTACGTTCTGGGCCCCGACCTGGTTTGAGATGATTGGTGTTTCCGGTACATTATTTGCGTTGTCCATATACGCGATAGCAACGGCTATATTAGGCTTGATTATAGGGTTTGATGCGCGTACATACCACCCGCCAGAATTAGCAGAGGAGGTTAAAGCAAGCTGATGCATATAATAAGTTTAATTTAATTAAAATAAATCGTTTTTATGATTTTAGTTTTATTACTGGTGTTTTTTGTGTTCCTAGTTTTGTTATTGTTATTTCCACAATGTCCCCATACATCAACCCCTTATCCCTACCCGGCACTACATCCAAAACATCATTACTTGGTCTTTTCTCATAACAAGTTTGGAATAAATTTTATAAAGAATCATCGATATTTAAATGCAAGGTATGAATAAACAAAATTTCCTGCTTATTGCTGAAGGAATTACTAAGATATTTCCAGAAGTTGTAGCGCTTGATAATGTTTCTTTTGATCTAAAACCTGGAGAGGTTCATGGATTACTTGGTCAAAACGGTGCAGGCAAATCGACATTGCTAAAAATATTATATGGATATTATACACCTGACAAAGGCCGTATTATAATTAAAGGCAATGAAGTTAAACTAAAGAATCCGCGTGATGCACGTAATCATGGAATTACATTTTCAACGCAAGAAATTACGTTACTTCCTCATTTGACAGTACTCGAAAATATAATGCTACTTGGTTCTTATTGGAATAAAGAGCTTTCATATTTAAATAAAGAAAAATATTTAGGTTATATACTCGAACTTATAAAAGAATATGGAATAAAAATAAATCTTAATGAAAAAGTACGTTACTTAAGTACTGCGAATAAAATGATCGTTCAAATGCTTGCTGCACTAAGTATGAATGCTTATATATTTCTTTTTGATGAACCAACAAGTCCATTATCTTCATATGAAGTGGAGAAAATATTCAATTTAATAAATATGCTTAAAAGTAAAGATAAGGGTGTCGTGTTCGTAACCCATAGAGTAGATGAAACATTAAAAATTTGTGATAGAATTACAATATTAAGAGATGGAAAGAAGGTCGGTACAGTAGATGCACATAAAACTAATGAGGAAGAACTTTTAAAAATGATGCTTGGGACTAATATTGATGAATTTTATTTTGTGGAAGGAAGAAAAGAAATGAAGGAAATAACAAAAACTGAAACCCCACTAATAGAACTCAGAGGCATTTACTCAATACCCACAAAACCAACAGAAGTTCCTTTAAGGGATGTGAATTTAAGAATTTATGAAAATGAAGTTGTTACAATATTTGGAATAATTGGTGCTGGAAAAACAGAATTAGGAAAATTATTAGTAGGTATTACAAAAACAGCAAGAGGCGATATTTACTATAAAGGTAAAAAAATAAAAATAAAGTCACCAGCCTATGCACTGAGTAATGGAATATTTTATTTGACGGAAGATAGAAGGGCTGAAGGTATAATACCTCTTCTTTCAGTTCTTGAAAATATGTCGATATCAGCCTTTAAAAATGTAAGTTTAGGTGGCATTATAATAAATGCTTTTAAAGAGAGAGAACCCGGCACTAGGTTCGTCAAGGAATTAAATATAAAGACTCCCTCACTTTATGTGAGAGCTTCTAATTTAAGTGGTGGAAATCAGCAAAAGGTACTGTTAGCTAGAGCGTTAATGACCGGCGCTAAGTTATTAATCATCGATGAGCCTACAGTGGGTATCGATATAGGTGCTAAGATAGAGATTAGAAGAAAGATTCGTGAGATTTCTTTGAAAACAGGTATTTCAGTGTTAGTTCTTACTAGTGATCTTGATGAAGCTTTAGGTATTGGTGAAAGAGTATACTTTATGCATGACGGAACTATAGTAAGTGAGTATACTAACAACAACCCAGATGAAATTCGCAGAAAAATAATTAGTGATTTCTCGAATATTGTTAAAAAATAATGGTATCAAACTTGTTAGGAATAACCTTTAAATTTTAAGGCACATCAACAATCGTAATGTCCACGACTGAAAAGAAAAAGGAGGAAGAAATTGCGGTAAAAAGTAAACGTAAAAGTCCACTTAGAGCGCTTTTAGATTTCTATAATACTCATGATCTCGCAAGACCCTTGTTGCCATTCATCGTAATATTAATAGCCGCGATATCTATATCACCTATATACTTCCTTGCACCAGTGAATCTAAAGGTTGTACTTTACCAAACAGCGCCAATAGCTCTTTTAGCATTAGGTGAGGCTTTAACAATAATAATGGGTTCCATAGATTTAACTCCCGGCTCTGTTTCTGGTTTTGCTGCATTATTTGCTGGTTTGATTACGCTCAATATAGGTAATGTTCCATATGCCATTGTATTAACATTACTAGCCACAACTGCCATTGGCGCACTTAATGGTTTTTTGGTTGCAAGACTTAAAATATATTCCTTCATAGTTACTTTAGCTGGGCTTGAAATATGGAGAGCAGTTGATTTAAGCATAACTGGCGGTTCGCCAATATATGGATTACATCAATATAGCTTTTTAATGCAGGACTTTCATACCTTCATACCTTTAGTATTTATAATAACTCTTATCGTGTATGTAGTCTTTCTCTTTATTTTAATGAGAACAACATGGGGTAGAATTATATATGCTATTGGCAGTAATGAAGAAGCTGTACATTTATCAGGAACTCATGCAAGCCTTGCAAAGTTTTTAGCATTTACAGTTGCCGGTTTCTTATATGGATTAGCTGGAATTATGCTAATAGGCACTAGTGCATACATTGTTGATCCTTGGACAGCTTACGGTTATGAATTATATGCCATAGCTGCTGCTGTCATTGGTGGTATAGCATTAACTGGCGGTACTGGACACCCTATAGGGCCTTTATTAGGGGCTTTTGTATTAACAATATTAACGAATATTTTAATAATAATGGGATATACACAGTATACTATTCAAGAGATTATAATTGGCATTATAATAATTGCCGCAGCACCTGCACTAACTCGCGGTCTAAGGTGGGTGAAATAAGCTATGCCGGCAATAATAATTACGGGCGCTAGTGGTCAGATTGGTCGTTTCGTCATTGAAGAATTAATAAAAGGCAATTATGAGTATGATGTTATAGCATTCGATGTGAGATTTGACCAAGAACTTATTAATACATCAAAGATAACAAATAAACTTAAACTTGTTTATGGCGATATAACGAGTATAGAAGAACTAATTGATAGTATTAAAAAATATGATGTAAAAAGAATAATACATTTAGCTGGATTAGTACTTCTCGAATCAAGAAATCGACCATTAAAAGCAGTCAAAGTAAATATGCTTGGTACCACTAATATATTCGAGGCAGCTAGACTCATGGACTTAGAACGCGTTGTTTATGCAAGTTCTGAGGCGGTATATGGGTCACCGGTCAACTATAATTCAAAGGCAGTAAATGAAGACGCTATTCCAATGCCACCGCCAGATCCATACCCTATATCCAAATTTATGAATGAAGCATATGGAATATTCTATAGAAACTACTATGGGTTAGATATTTTAGGTGCGAGATTAACATCGGTATGGGGACCTGGACGTTATACGGGATATACAGGACAATTTAATGCATTTCTTAGAGATTTAATAATTAAAGGCGAGTCCGAAGTCCCTGCTGATTTCGCGTATATAGACGCAAAATTAAGATGGTTATATGTTAGAGATGGCGCTTTAGCATTCATACATTTATCTCTGGTTAATAAACAACATGTAAAAAGACCCATATACAACATCGGCAGTAAAAAGCCCTGGAATATCATCGATATGTTGAGTATTATTAAAGAGGTTTTGCCAAATAGCAAGGTCCATTTCACACCACTAAATAGACCTACAGAAACCTCATCAAGAATACCCGGACCCGCTGGGCTTGATGTTGATTGTACAGGATTATACCAAGAATTAACGTTTGAGGAAAAATACGGACTAAAAGGTGGGTTATTAGATATGATAGAATATGAAAAACAACATAGATGATATTAAATGGCTATGTAAATGCGCATATAGGTTGTTCAATGGAAGGGGCTGTGTTAAATTTTGTGGTTTTGGATGGTAGGGTTTTGTTTTGATGGTTGATCCTGTTACGGCTTTGAGGTTGTATTATGAGGGTAGGCAGGTGCCGTTGGGTCCTGGTGTTAATGTTGATCTTGATGAGTTGTTGGGTAGGGATTATACGTATAATGGCTTGAGGTTTACCAAGCCCTATGACTCACCTGAGGTTTGGGATAGTGGTATTGTTTATGAGGTTGCAAGGGCTAGGTATACCGAGGAGGATGAGGCGATGATAAAGGGCAGGACAATCTACGAACTAGTCTATGATGCCGAGAGGCCGGAGATATTCTTTAAGGAGACAGCCAATAGGTGTGTTGGTCATGGGGAGCCAATAGCCATTAGAAGCGATTCCGAGTGGACATTGCCGGAGCCCCAAGCTTGGTGTTGTTATTGACTCCAAGGGTCACATACTCGCCTACACAATATCCGACAACGTATCGGCAAGGGATTTGGAGGCACAAAACCCGCTCTATCTGCCCCAATCTAAGATATACAATGGCTCATGCACAATAGGCCCATTCCTAGCTACACCCGATTAAGTTGGTAATCCATATAACCTAGACATAACAATGAGGATAATTAGGGGTAATGAGGTAATATTAGAGGGAACAACAAACGCATCAAAAATGAGGAGGATTGAGAAGCAAATAAAATACCTAATTAGGAACAACGATGTTCCAGATGGTACCTTACTATCAACGGGAACAGCAATAGTGCCGGGTAGGGATAAGGGGTTGAGGCATGGGGACATTGTGGAAATAACAATAACAAAAATATAAATACAATCAATTATTGTTTGATTATTATCTTGTCTCCTTATCGAAATAAATACAGTAAAAATGCTTTATTTTTTTCCAGCGTGAGAACATCAAACAAGTTGGGATTTATACTTATTTATCCCTCGCTAAGCAAATCAATTGATGACGAATTGGAAATCAATATCCATAGGATTGGTTATAGTAGTGGTAGCTCTTGCAGCAGTAGCTGGGTATTTTGCTTCAATAAAACCGAAGACGGTAGTTACTACTACACCGACTCCAACTACGAATAAAACTATTACGATATTCTATTTTAACCCAGCACCAGCTAACTTCTGGTATAACTTAGTCACACAGGGTGTGCAAGCTGCTGTACAACAACTTAGATCGATGGGTTATAAAGTAGTATACGAAGAGTTCGACGCTACAACAGTTAGTCAACAAATATCGGAGTTAGAGCAAGCGGGAGCGATGCATCCGAATATAATTGTAATAGGCACTGTCACCGATGCCGTCCAAGGAGAGTTACTTAAGCTTAGACAGGAAGGGGTAATAGTAATATTGGTTGATAGAGATGTGCCAAATAAGGCTGCTAGAAATCTCTATTTGGGTACTAACAATACTTTAGCCGCTGGGAAAGAATTAAAATCATTCCTAAGTTACTTACGTCAGCAACACGTACCTACACCATGGAAATTCGTTTTAGTAACTGGTTTACCTGGTGTTGAAACCCTCTACCTGAGAGCCGTGGGATTTGAAGATGTTCTCCAACCTCTTATTCAAAATGGGACGGCACAATTACTCACAGTCGTTCAAGCAAACCAGGATGATCAGTCTCAGGCTTATGCAACCATAAGTTCTATAATTCCTAAATATGGTACATCAGTTACTGCGTATTTGGACACTAACTTATTAACAGCAATTGCTAACGTTGAGGCGCTAGAGGCGGATGGCATGGGAGTTGGTTTTGGTCCAAATAAGGTCCCAGTATTAGGATTTGATGCACAATTACCAGGGTGGTTATCATTGATACAAAATGGGACCGTTCTTATGACTATACAACAAACACCGTTCGTAATGGGTTATTGGGCTGTGTGGGCAGGATATTACAATCACACTGGCCAATTAAATCTACCCGCTAACGCGACGATAAATACACCAACATATACTGTTATCTCATGCAATGCAACATATTCTATGATATTAGACCACGTAGCACTATCTCCAACTTACTTATTATTGTTGGCACAGCAATTAACACCACAACACCCAGCACTACAGGCTCCATCATATTATGCATATGATTGCCAATCCAATTCAGGCTTAATACCACCGCCACCTGCTTTATATTCACCATGGCCAGTACCTGCAGGGTCTGACCAATCATTTGTTGCCACAGGGTTCCATTAAAAAGCAAAATAATGATTACTAAAATTAAAAATTAAATCTTTTTTATTTCCCTACAATGGGTTTAAATTACTAGGGAAATAGCAAATACGTTAGGATATATATTTAAATATAAAAATAATTTTAAAGATTGTTATGGCCTCTACACCTATACTTAAGGCTGTGCTAATAGGAGGTAAAGGATTTGAACCTTATGAAGTTCTATACAGAAAGATAGTAGAATTTGAGTATAAATATGGCGTTAAGGTTCGAATTATGCATCTTTTTTCTCATCCAGAGCTCAATTCATTTAAAGATAAACTTAAAGGTAATGAAGATGTTGATATTTTATCGTCACATACGAGTTTTCTTAGGTCATATTATCATTTGTATGCGAATTTATTTAGTATTGATCGAGATAATGCAAGAGCGTTATATGATGATTTACTTGAACCTTTAAAGCTGTCGACAATTATAAATGATCAATTTCTTATAGCTCCTAGGTTCACTGATGTTAGCCTATTACATTACAGGGTGTCAGTATTTAATAAATTAAGTTTAGATTTACCGAGAACATGGGATGATTTCTTGCAGGTCGCTATAAGAATCAAGGAGCGCATTAATGAATTTCCTGTAAAATATGCATATGCATTCGCTGCAAAAGGTCATGCCGTAGTTGGTAGATTTATGGAACTTCTTCACTCATTTGGCGGTAAGATGGTAGATAAAGATGGTTCGTTTACCTTTTATTCACAGGAAGGAATTGAAGCTTTACAATTTATGGCAGATTTATACTTAAAGTATAAAGTAACGCATCCTAATACTCCAGATTTCTTTTACGATGATGTAAGTAACTCATTTAAGAATGGCGAGACCGCTATGGTCTTTGATTGGCCAGGTTGGGATTATGTATATAAAGATCCTAGTCAATCATTAGTATGGCGGGATTTCAGCTTGGCGTTATATCCTTATGGTAAGGGTGGGAGATTCGTTTATGGTGGATCTCATGGATTAAGTGTAATAAAGTGGAGTAGAAATACTAATCTTGCCGAGACTTTTGTGTTATTTTTAACGTCAAATGAAAATCAGTATTTTGAGTGTAAGGCTCAAGGATTTTTACCAGCTCGAAAGAGTGTTTTTACGAAATTAATTAATGATGCTAAAAAAGAAAATAATGTCTTTGAGATATCTAGATTAGATCTTTATAGAAGAACAATTGAGGAAAGCTACTTACCTGTAAAGATAGCTAAATGGAGAGAGTTTTCAGAAATAGTTTGGCCATTACTTAATAAGGTAATTAAAGGCGAATTGAACGCGGATGAGGGGTTGAAAAATGCCTATGATAGGGTTAAATATTTAAAGAGGTATAATACGACTGAGTGATTGTTATGGTGAACGTTGCGATTTCAGGCTTAGGAGAAATATCACGATTGCATATACAGGGAGTTTTGCGATCAAAACATGGAAAGCTTGTTGGAGTATTTTCTCACTCCTATGAAAGAGCTAAGGAAATAGCCAGTATCTATGGTGTTAAGGCTTATAAATCATTTGAGGATTTATGTAATGATAAAGATGTCGATGCCGTAATTATAGCTAGTCAAGATGAAGATCATTTTCCTCAAACCATCCAGTCCGCTAAGGCTGGAAAACATGTCCTTGTAGAAAAACCACCAGCACTTACAATGGAAGAAATCGAAATTATGGATAAAACATGTGAGAAATATAACGTAGTATGTATGCCTGTTCATAATTATATCTATACACCACAAATTTTGCACCTTAAGGAGATTATTACCAATAACGAATTAGGAAGACCTATTTTTACATTTGCAAGCATTTTCCATAAGATCGATGAAGAAGTAGCAAAAAGATATCATGGTACGCTAATAACTCAAGCTTATCATCTAATATACACATTATTGTTTCTATTTGGCGATATTGAATACTTAATGGGTTATGTTGATAATGTATCGTACTCAAAATATAAAAATGTAGATGATTTAGCAATAGTAATGCTTAAGTTTAAAAACGGAACGGCAGCACAAATATTAAGCGGATGGTGTTGCGATGATTTAACACCAACATCTTGGACATGGATGGTTAAAGCATTCTTTGAAAAGGGGATATTTACTTTCAACTCTATGGAATCATTAACATATCAACAACCAGCTAGTTATTATCAATCAAGAACGATAGACTTCCAAAAAACGTTTTATAATATAGTTTCTTACTTTATAGATGAAGTCTTAGTAGATAAAAAACAGCCACTTTCAACGATGAAAGATGCTATAAAGACCTTTTATATACTTAATACCATAAAGAAGAACGCAAATCTAGAAAAAATCATTATATAATGATAACTCCTTCGCTACACTCTTTCGAAGTGCATTTCGTAAAATTTGAGTAAAGGTAGATTTACTTATATTCAATATTTTTGCTATATCTTCAGAAGTAGCTCTTTTAGGCCAATCAAAATACCCTGTTCTATAAGCTACTTTTAATACATATGACTCATATGGTGTAAGTGAATATTTACCATAATGATTAAAGATTAAATCATCAAAAGAATTAAATGATATAATCTCCGCATTCTCATTTAGAATATGTACAAAATCATTGATATGTCTATTATGAATTAAAACATCCCAATATTCTAATCCATTTTTACCATATTCTTGGTAGGCCAATATCTTATAGTCATGGCTACTATTATAATTAATAATTTGCTCAGTGATACTACCTTTATAGTTTGTTATTACTTCAAAAATTGTTATAGTGTGGCTTTTTGTCGAGTATGTATTTAAGACTTCCACATTTTTAGTATGTGAATGTTCCTTAATTTTCTCATATATCGTTTTCATAATATCTTTATTTGATATATCTTTATTTGATATATCTAATTTAACTAAGGCCTGTATGGTATCTTTGGAAGGTAATGGTAATGATTTAATAATTACATATTTACTTCCAGAAAATTCTTGTAAATATTTACTCCAATCATCATGCTGAAGCGCTAACTTTAATAATTTCAAAACCATAGTTCTTAATTTAAATCAATAACTTATAAATATTACTCTTAATTAATAATGATCTTTATTGAATATAGAAATAAATAAACAGGAAGAAAGATTAATCGATATTGCTCAATACGATATACTCGATTACGATGTAAACTGTGATTCAAATAATGACTATAACTATGATTCTCAGAAGTCCTTATAATTTTAATTATTATGTCTATTATGTTATGTATTTCCTCTGTTTCTCTTCGTCTATCTCTACTCCTAGGCCGGGTTTACCTGGTATTGTTACGTAATCGCCCCTGAGGTTTTCCACTGGTTCCTTGGTTATTTCGTATGCTAATGGATTTTTCTCGACATAGTAGTACTCATAGGCTGGCGTGAAGAGTGTGTTTGTTGGTGTTGCCGCTATGAATTGAAGAGTTGCTGCTCTACATCCTGCACCAGATAATCCAACGTGGAATGTCATTGGTATCCCAAAGGAGTCTGCTAATGCTCTTATCCTCAGTAACTCTGTTATCCCGCCCACCCTCGCTATGTCTGGCATTGCTACGTCCACGGCTTCCCTGCTCATGAACTCGAGCCATTGGTACTTCGCGAACAAGGTCTCGGCTCCTGCTATGGGTATGTCCAGGGCCTTAGCAATCCTGATGTAGCCTTCCAGGCTGTCTGGTGGTACTGGTTCCTCGAACCATACCACATCGTACTTCTCAAGCATTCTGCCGACCTTTATTGCGGTGGCGACATTGTATGCCGTATTGGCATCAACCATTAT
>Ga0209120_1000641_pt1 | contig 14324 bp, 10 predicted proteins | sample JossMetagenome_FD_184730 | JGI IMG/M metagenome (GOLD analysis project Ga0209120, IMG submission 184730) | Hot spring microbial communities from Joseph's Coat, Yellowstone National Park, USA - JC2_E (SPAdes) (version 3) | ecosystem: Environmental > Aquatic > Thermal springs > Hot (42-90C) >... | reverse complement strand
TTCATAGAGAGGTAAAATAGGGGCACTAGCTCAATTGGCAGAGCGCGGGACTCCAAATTCCGCGGTTGGGGGTTCGACTCCTCCGTGCCCCGCTCTTACAATGAGTTTTAGGATTTTAAATGGAAAAAATTTTAAATTTTTTAAAGGAAGTAAGGCAAGAGCTTAAAAAGGTTTCCTGGCCTGACAAAAAACTCGTCATAAGAGCTACGGTTAGTGTTATAATATTTTCCTTGTTTTTTGGTATTTATTTATGGATTGTGGATTTGGCTTTTACGAAGATTTTGGCGTTCATGTTTGGCATTTGGGGTGGTAGTTTATGACTGATATGCAATGGTATGCTCTGCAGGTTGAAGCTGGAAAAGAGACCACTGCCAAAGAATCTTTTTTAAAGGTTTTGGAGCTTGATGGCGTGAAAGATCTGGTGGAAGATGTAGTGTTGCCTGCAGAAGAAAAAGTGGTGATAAAAGCTTTAGGCAAAGAAAAATATAGATTATCCTTAAGAGGCAACAACAGAGACATCAGTGTGCTTGGAAAAAAATGCGTGTCAGTGTTTAGAATAGAGAATGGCACCGTGAAAGTGGTACCTTCTGAGGACGGGGATGATTGCAACAAAGACTGTGTAAGGGCTGGAGAAATCTCTAAACCTGGTCAGAAGATAACTTGTAAAGACAATAAAACAGAAGCCAAGATTTTGTTAGACAACAAAATGTTTCCCGGATATGTTTTGATAAAAGCTCACATGGATGACAGGCTTTTAAGGGCTATAGAAAAATCTCCACATGTGTATAGGCCTGTTTTGGTGGGTGGCAAAATAGCGCCTTTGAAAGAGGAAGAGGTGGAGAAGATATTGGCCCATGCTCAAAGAGGTTTTAAAGGCAAAAAAGCTGTGTTTGAAAAAGGTGAGCAAGTGAGGATTATAGAGGGACCTTTTATGAGCTTTACTGGTACTATAGAAGATGTAAATTTAGAAAGGGAAAAGCTAAACGTGCTTATTAGTATATTTGGAAGATTGACACCTGTGGAGCTTGATTTTTCACAGGTAGAAAAGATATAAGGAGTAACCTATGGCAAAAAAGTTAACAGCTACAGTTGAGTTGATGCTTCCGGCGGGGCAAGCTACACCAGCTCCTCCTGTGGGTCCAGCTTTAGGACAACACGGTATCAATATAATGGAGTTTGTGAAGCAGTTCAACGCTGCTTCTAAAGATATGGAACCTGGTACGGTGGTACCTGTGGTAATAAGCATATACGCCGATAGAAGCTTCACCTTCATAATGAAAACACCACCTACTTCGTTCTTGCTTAAGAAAGCATCCAAGGTTCAAAAGGGTTCTTCAGATCCAAAAAGGCAAAAGATGGGCAAAATAAATTTAAATCAGCTTAAAGAGATAGCTCAATTAAAAGCCAAAGACATGAACACTCAGGATCTTGATGCTGTTATGAGAACCATAGCTGGTACCGCCAGAAGTATGGGTATAGAGATAGAAGGTTACAAGGGGTAAGTATCATGAAAAAAGGAAAGAAGTATTTAGAAGCTTCCAAGCTTTTAACCGTAGGCAAACTTTATCAACTTCCAGAAGCTGCAGATATCTTGAAAAAGATGGAAGAGGTGCTACAGCGTAAGTTTGATGAAACGATAGAGCTTGCCATGAAGCTGGGCGTTGATCCTAAATATGCAGACCAAATGGTAAGAGGATCTTTGGTGTTACCGGCGGGTCTTGGTAGAGAGCTAAAGGTTTTGGTTTTGGCAGAAGGCGATGCTATAAAAGAAGCTCAAAACGCTGGAGCCGATTACGCTGGTGGTGAAGATCTCATAAACAAGATATCAAAAGAGTCATGGGTAGATTTTGACGTGGTTATAGCTACCCCTGACATAATGCCAAAGGTGGGTAAGCTCGGTAAGATATTGGGTCCAAGAGGGCTCATGCCAAACCCCAAAACCGGTACCGTGACGCCAAACGTTAAAGCTGCTGTGGAAGAAGCCAAAAAAGGTAGAGTGGAATTTAAAGTGGATAAAACCGGCAACATACATATGCCGATAGGGAAAATTAGCTTTAAGAAAGAGGATATTATTAAGAACGCTTACGCCGCCATAGATGCTGTGGTAAGGGCAAAGCCCGCCGGAGCTAAGGGGCAATACGTTAGAAATATAGCCATATCTTTGACCATGAGCCCCTCTGTGGATCTTGATATATCAACTACTATTAAGCAGCTGCAAGAAGCGGTAGCTTAAGCGAGGTGAGTTATGAACAAAGAAACCCTTAACAAGAAGATAGAAACGGTTGAAGCTTACAAAAGCAAACTAAACAGCAGTAACTTTGTTTTGTTTTTTAACTTCAACGCTCTACCTGCCGATGTGGCTACTTCTTTAAGAAGAGACCTAAAAGCCATAGACTCTGAGATGGTGGTGGGAAGAACTACGCTGTTTTTTAGGGCTTTTGAAAACACAATAATGCACGATCACAGAGATGTGTTTGTGGGTCCTACTGCCATAGTGTTTTCTTACAAGGATCCTGCCAAGACTGCAAAGATAGTTTTTGATATTTGTAAAAGCTTGGATAAGGAAAACCCTCTTAAATTTATAAAAGCTGGTATGCTTGGCAACAAGTACTTGACACCCAAGGACGTGGAAGCCCTTGCCAATCTACCCAGTATGGAAGTGCTTGTATCTAAACTTATGGGTGTCTTACAAGCTCCGGTGGTGGGCTTTATAATGGCCTTGAAGGCCGTTCCTCAAAAGCTTGTGCTTACTTTAAAAGCTTTAGAAGAAGCTAAAAATTCTTAAAAATTTATTTGGAGGTTTAAAAGATGGCAACACTTACAATTGACGAAATCGTAGACGCTATAGGCGGCATGACAGTTTTGGAAGTAGCAGAGCTTGTAAAAAAGCTTGAAGAAAAGTTTGGAGTATCTGCAGCAGCTATGGTGGCAGCAGCACCAGCAGCAGGAGGAGCTGCAGCAGCACCAGCAGCAGAAGAAAAGACCGAGTTTGACGTAGTGCTTACAGAAGCCGGTGCCAACAAACTAAACGTCATAAAGGTAGTGAGAGAGCTCACCGGTTTAGGTTTAAAAGAGGCCAAAGACTTGGTAGACGGCGCTCCAAAACCTGTAAAACAAGCCGTTTCTAAAGAAGAAGCCGAAAATATCAAGAAAAAACTTGAAGAAGCTGGTGCTAAAGTAGAAGTAAAATAAATACTTTGGTAAAGTTAAAGGTTTTTTTAAAGGAAGGTGATGCACCCCTGGCCTGGGGTGTATTTTGTTTTTTATATGTGTTTAAAAATTTTTATAAGGTGGTGAAGTTATGCTTAGATTAAAGCATGCTATACCAAGAAAGTTTTTTGGTAGACGTAACGAGCTTATAGATTTCCCATTTTTAGTTAAGGTTCCCACGGAATCTTTTGAAAATTTCATACAATTTAAGGTATCACCATTAAAAAGAAAAGAGCAAGGTTTAGAGCATATACTGAAAACATCTTTTCCCTTTCAAGATACAAACAAAAACATATCTGTAGAGTATATCGGCTATGAAATCGGTAACTGGGAGTGCAATAAATGTGGTTATAAGCCAGAATTAGATTTTTTAGCAGGTGCAGATACCGAATGTCCAAAATGCAAAACGATACTTTCTTACAAAGAAAAATACACATCTGAAGAATGTAAAGAAAAAGGACTTACCTATAGTGCGCCTTTGAGAATAATGTTGAGATTACGCAAGAAAACCAAATCAGGGGATTTTGTGGATACCCCCAAAAAGATATACTTTGGCGAGATGCCGATGATGACGCCGGTGGGCACTTTTGTCATAAACGGAAGCGAAAGGGTTGTGGTAAATCAGCTTATAAGATCACCGGGGATATTTTATTCTGATAAGGAAGACAGACAAAAGGAAGGCACTGTCGCAAGGACTATATTTACCGCCAGTATACACCCAGACAAAGGATCTCGTATAGAGTTTGAACTGTCAACGAACTCCGATGTAATATCTGCAAGAATAGATAAAAAACGAATAAGCGCTGTTTCAATACTTAGGGCTTTTGGTTTAGAGACTGCTTACGATATTCTTTCTCAGTTTTATGAAGATGTCAAAGCTTTTGATATAAAAGAAGGTTCTATTATAGATAGAGCCACTGGAGAGGTTTATAAACCAGAAGACTTGGAGTCTTTCTACATGTTTGTAGTCCTAAGGTACACCGCAAAGATAGAAGGCACCGAGAAAGAAGATGAGTTTATAGAAGAAAGATATATAGAAGATATAAACGTGCTAAATAGACTTCTAAAAGATGAAAGAGTCAAAGTAGATCTTTTGACGGCGGTGCATTCGGAGAAAACTACCAAGAGTTTTTATGGAAAGATTTTGGTAGAGACTCTTATAAACGATACAAAGATAAAAGATCAGCATGGTAAGAGTCTTATCAAGATAAGCTCAAAGTTCAATCTAAAAGACTTAGCTTTGAGAGATATGTATGTAAAAGTAAGATCTATGGAAGGTCTTGTTCAAGAGATCGCCGATATAGTCCAAAGGGCCAGGTCTTACTTTGATGCCTATTTTAGGGATATCGCCAGATTTGATCTTTCAAAAGTGGGTAGAGTAAAGATAAATGCCAAGATATACGTTTACAAAAAGGCTTTGAACGCCCAAGATCTTGAAATCTTTGATGAGATGCCTCTTTTAGAGTTAGCCAAAGATTATGGCGATTACAAAGAAGGCACTGTCTTAACCAAAGAAATTTTTGAGCTTTTATTAAAAGCCAACGAAACTATAGAAGTAAGAGATTACACGGGCGTAGATGCGAGGTTTTTAAATCACAAAGATCTTATAAACGCAATCAAGTATTTGCTAAAAGTGAGGTTTGGTAAGGAAAAGAAAGATGACATAGCCCACCTTGGTAACAGAAGGGTAAGACCCGTGGGAGAACTTTTGGAAAACCAAGCCAGAATAGGTATAGCCAGGATGCTCAAATCCTTTAGAGATAAAGTAGCCACCGCAAACCCTGAAGATCCTACTATAAAAGCCCAAGACTTGGTAAATTCCAGATACTTGGTGTCTTCTATGTTTGAGTTCTTAAAAGGCGGTCAACTATCCCAGTATCTTGACAACGCCAATCCATTGTCTTCTTTGACCCATAGAAGAAGGCTTTCAGCTTTGGGACCCGGCGGTCTTACCAGAGAAAGTGCAAAGTTTGAGATAAGGGACGTTCATCCGTCTCACTACGGAAGACTTTGTCCTATCGAAACACCAGAAGGTCAAAATATAGGTCTTGTTACATCCATGACCACTTATGCCCAGACTAACGATTATGGATTTTTAGTAACCCCTTACAGGAAAGTAGTAAATGGTATAGTAACAAACGAAGTGGAGTTTTTGGCTGCTTACGAAGAAGAAAATTTTGTAATAGCCCAAAGTACTCCCACGGATCAAAACGGCAAGATAATATCGGACAGAGTTATAGCCAGATACAAAAACGATATACAAATAGTAAAACCTTCTGATGTTAACTACATAGATGTGTCTCCAAGGCAAATTGTATCCGTATCAGCTTCCTTGATACCTTTCTTGGAACACGACGACGCCAACAGAGCTCTAATGGGATCAAACATGCAAAGGCAAGCGGTGCCACTTATATTTACACAAGCTCCCTTGATAGGAACTGGCATGGAATCAAAGGTAGCGGTTAACAGTGGCTCGGTGATTTTGGCAAAAAGAGGCGGTGTAGTAGAAGAAGTAGATGCTGATACTATAGTGGTAAGGGCAAATCCCGATGAGATAGATGAAAAAGATCCTCTTGATATCGGTATAGATGTTTATAAGCTTTTAAAATATATAAAAACAAATCAAAGCACATCTGTAAACCAAAGACCCATAGTCTATAAGGGTCAAAAGATAAATAAAGGGGATTGTATAGCAGATGGTCAGTCTACGTTTATGGGTGAGTTGGCTCTTGGTAAAGATTTGCTTGTGTGCTTCATGCCTTGGCGCGGTTATAACTTTGAAGATGCTATAGTGATATCCGAAAGGCTTGTAAAAGAAGACGTATTAACCTCTATACATATAGAAGAGCTTAAGGCTGAAGCCAGAGAAACCAAGATGGGGGACGAAGAGATAACAAGACAAATCCCAGGAGTGCCTGAGAAAGCCTTGGCTTATTTAGATGAGCACGGTATAGTAAAAATAGGCACCTATGTAAAATACAACGATATACTGGTGGGAAAAGTAACACCCATTGGAGACACACAGCAAACACCAGAACAAAAACTTTTACAGGCTATATTTGGTGAAAAATCAAAGGATGTAAAAGACTCATCTTTGAGATGCCCTACGGGTCTTGAAGGGGTGGTGGTAGATGTGCAGGTGTTTACCAGAAAGCTAAGCGACACCTCTAAAAGCCCTCTTGTAGAGCACGTTGAGCAAGAAGAGAAAAACCGCATCAAGAAAGAACAGGAGTTCATGCGTAACCTTGTTATAGAAAAGCGTAACGAAATCGTTAAAGACTTGGTACTTGGTAAAGTGATAAATAAGCCTATCAAGTTGGCTAAAAAGGTATACGAAGAGGGTACTGTTATAGATGAGGCTCTTTTTGAAAGCGTAGCAAACTTCATCATCACAAAACCAGAGAACTTTTTCTCAGACAAAAAGCTTATAAAAAAGATAGAGGAAATAAGGGACAAAACCCAAGCCCAGCGTAAGATTATAGATAAGATATACGACGATAAAATAGAGAGTATCGGAAAACAAAGCGATTTACCAAGCGGCATAATAACGATGGTAAAAGTATACATAGCCCAAAAGCGTAAGATAAGGGTAGGGGATAAGATGGCTGGTAGACACGGTAACAAAGGTGTTATATCGGTGGTGCTTCCAGTAGAAGATATGCCATTTTTACCCGATGGAACTCCGGTGGATGTGGTTCTAAATCCTCTTGGTGTGCCTTCTCGTATGAACGTTGGTCAAATTTTGGAAACCCATTTAGGTATGGCTTCAAAACATATAGGTAAGAAAATCCAAGAGATGATGGATGAGTACTACGATAGAAGCGAAATAACCGATTATATAGCAAGCATATACGCCATAGGGGACAAAAACAACGAGAATAAGAACTTTGTCAAAAACATGCTAAAAAACCTTTCTGATGAAGAATTTAAAAACTTGGTGGGCTTTTTGGCTCAAAATGGTATACCTATGGCTACACCAGCTTTTGAGGGTTGTAGCGAAGAGGACCTAAGAAACCTTTTAAAAGAAGCAGATTTGCCACAAGATGGTAAATTTGTGCTTTACGATGGTAGAACCGGTGAACCTTTTGATTTTAAAGTTACCACAGGCTATATGCACATGCTAAAACTGATCCACATGGTGGAAGACAAGATACACGCTCGTTCTACAGGACCTTATTCGTTGGTTACCCAACAGCCACTCGGCGGTAGAGCCCAGTTTGGTGGTCAGCGCTTGGGTGAAATGGAAGTTTGGGCTTTGGAAGCTCACGGTGCAGCTTATACACTTCAAGAGATGCTAACGGTAAAATCCGATGATATAGAAGGTAGAAACAGAGCTTATGAATCTATAGTAAAAGGCAAATATTTCTATTCTCCAGGCATTCCAGAATCTTTCAAAGTGCTTGTAAGAGAGTTAAAATCCTTAGGCTTAAATGTGATGTGTGAAAATGGGGATTCTAAGAGCTGCGACAGTATTGATTTGGACAAGAAAGAGGAGGAACATTGATGAAAAGAGGTTTGTTGCCTTTTAATAAAACAAGATTGCTTTTATCTTCTCCAGAACAAATTATAAGCTGGAGTCATGGTGAAGTAAAACGCCCTGAAACATTGAACTATCGTACGTTAAAACCGGAAAAAGAAGGGCTTTTCTGCGCCAAGATATTTGGACCTTTAAAAGATTACGAGTGTTTGTGCGGTAAATATAAAGGTAAGCGTTTTGAAGGTACCATTTGCGATAGATGCGGTGTAGAGGTTACGAAAGCTTATGTTAGACGTGAGCGTTTTGGGCATATAACTCTTGCTACACCTTGTGCTCACATATGGTTTTTAAAATCATCTCCTTCTAAGATAGGGGCTCTTCTGGGGCTTTCCGCTAGAGACATAGAAAAGGTTATATACTTTGAATCTTACTTAGTGGTGGAATATCCTACGCCAGATATGGAAACCACCTTTGCCAATTCTGAAAGTACAATACCTGTTTTTAAAGACGATATTACTCATCACGTTAAGCTTCACGTGGTTACCGAAGAGCAGTACGAAAAAGAATTTGCTTACAGCGTAGACAACAGATACGAAAGTGGCATGGGGGCTGAGTTCGTTAGACAGGTTTTATCTATGCTGGACCTTGATACACTTACTTCAAAGCTTAAGAAAATCCTAAAACCCTACACCTTCGGATTTGAAGATTTAGGACCCTCAATGGAATCAGAGCACAAAAAACTCTATGAAAAACTTGTTATGTTTTTGGCCGATAGGACAAAGCTTTACAGTCTTGGTATATCAACTTCTTTAAACGGTGCTCAAATGATCCTTGAAGATGTGATTCACGGCATTATAAATGAATCTATATACTTAAACGTAAGGACCGGTGAGATATCAAACCAAGACTTGGGAGAGGATTGGCACACTTCCAAAGATGCTATAAGATACAGATTTGAGTATGCGAGAGAACAAAATCCAAATATCCCTGTGTTCGATAAAATCCAAGAAGATATAAGAGCTTTGGTATTGAAGGATTTCTCAGATGCAAAAGTAAAAACTTTGGTAAAAACCTTGAAACTTGCAGAGGGCTTTTTGAAGTCTTCTAACAGACCAGAATGGATGATACTAACGGTTTTACCTGTTATACCGCCTGAGCTAAGACCTTTGGTGGCTTTAGACGGTGGTAAATTTGCCACATCAGACCTAAACGATCTTTATAGAAGGCTTATAAATAGGAACAACCGCTTGAAAAGACTTATAGATCTCGATGCTCCTGATATTATAGTAAGAAACGAAAAAAGGATGCTTCAAGAGTCTGTGGATGTTCTGATAGACAACGGCAAAAGAGGTAAGATGGTAAGCTCCCACAACAGACCTTTGAAGAGCTTGTCCGATTATCTTAAAGGAAAGCAAGGTAGATTTAGGCAAAATCTTTTGGGTAAAAGGGTTGATTACTCTGGTCGTTCTGTTATAGTGGTGGGTCCTTCTTTGAAAATGCACCAATGCGGTCTACCAAAGATTATGGCATTGGAGCTTTTTAAACCTTTTGTTTACAGAAGGTTAGAGGAAAAAGGCTATGCTACTTCCATAAAAAACGCTAGAAAAATGGTGGAGCAAAAACAACCAGAAGTATGGGAGTGCTTAGAAGAAGTTGTAAAACAACATCCGGTATTGCTAAATAGAGCTCCTACGCTTCATAGGATGTCTATACAAGCCTTTGAACCGGTGCTTGTGGAAGGGAAAGCCATAAGGCTTCATCCTTTGGTTTGTCCTCCTTTCAACGCTGACTTTGATGGGGACCAAATGGCTGTGCATGTACCTTTGGGTATGGAAGCTCAGTTGGAATCTTACATACTTATGCTTTCCACTCAAAATATACTATCTCCATCCAACGGAAAACCAATAATGTTGCCATCTCAAGACATGGTTCTTGGTCTATTCTACGCTTCAAACTATGTGGATGGTGTTAAAGGAGAAGGGAAGGTATTTTACTCAAAAGAAGAGGCGTTTTTGGCTTTTGACAACAAAAAAATAGATATACACGCCAAAATAAAAGTTAAGATAAACGATACATTTGTGGAGACAAGCGTAGGTAGACTGCTTATAAATGAGGCTTTGCCCAAAGGTTTTAGGTATGTAAACGAAGTCCTTGATAAGAAAAATATCTCTAAGTTGATAGCCAATATTCACAAAACATACGGTTCTGAGATTACCGCCGAAACCTTAGATAGAGTCAAAGAGCTTGGTTTTGAAATGGCTACAAAAGCTGGTATATCAATAGGTATTGAAGATATGAAGGTGCCAAAAGCCAAAAAACGTTTGGTAGATAAAGCTTTTCATCAGATGGATGAAGTGCTTGAACAATACAGGAAAGGTATCATCACCAACAAAGAGCGTTATAACAAAACCATAGATATATGGTCTCAGACCACCGAAGATGTTACAAAAGCTATGTTCTCAGAGATAGAAAAATCTGAGCAAATAGAGAACAACAAGAAATTACCAGGTCTTTTTAATCCTATATATATGATGGCAAATTCTGGAGCTCGTGGTAATAAAGATCAGCTTAGGCAGTTAGCGGGTATGAGAGGTCTTATGGCTAAGCACTCTGGTGAGTTTATAGAAACACCTATTACCTCTAACTTTAGAGAAGGCCTTTCTGTGCTTGAATACTTTATATCCACATACGGAGCCAGAAAAGGTTTGGCAGATACCGCTCTAAAAACATCTTTTGCCGGTTATCTAACTAGAAGGCTTGTGGATGTTGCTCAGGATATGGTGATAACCGAGTACGATTGCGGAACAAAAAGATACGAGATTATAGAGGCTATAGTAGAAGGTGGTGAAGAAAGGATTTCTTTGAAAGAACGTATTTTGGGTAGAGTATTGGCAGAAGATCTTTACGATCCTAACAGCAAAGAGCTCATAGCAAAAACCAACGATGTAGTTGATGAAATACTCGCAGAAAAGATTCAAAAATCTGGCATAGTACAGGTGAAAGCAAGATCTGTGCTTACTTGTGAATCTGAGATGGGTATTTGTTCCATGTGCTACGGATGGGATTTATCCCAGAGAAAACTTGTGTCTCCTGGAGAGGCCGTTGGTATCATAGCTGCCCAATCCATCGGTGAACCAGGTACGCAACTTACCATGAGAACCTTCCACATAGGCGGTGCTGCTACTGCTCAAAAAGTTCAAAGTGAGCTTGTGGTAGAAAATTCTGGTAAGCTAAAATTCCAAGGTTTAAAGCTTTTAAAAGATAAAAAAGGTAAGTTTATAAATATATCTCAAGAGGGTGTGATATTTGTCCTTGATGAAAACGGAAGAACCATAGAAAGACACACGATACCTTACGCTGCTGAGGTCTTGTTCAAAGATGGGGATTTGGTAAAACAAGGGGACGTAGTGGCAAAATGGGATCCTTTTAACACTTACATCGTGGCTGAGGCAAGTGGCGAGCTCATCTTAAAAGATATCATCGTGGATGTTACGGTGAAAGAAGAAAGAGATGCTCTTACTGGAAAAACCGCTATAGTGATATCTTTCCTAAGGGCAAAAGACGCTCAGTTGCACTCTCCAAGAATTGTTATAAAATCAGAAGATGGCACAGAGTACGCTTACGATTTACCGGTAAACTCTATATTAAACGTTCAATTTGAAAAGCTCAAAACTGCATGGGACAAATGCTTAGCCTGCTCTGAAGCTGAGAAGGCCGATGTTCAACACAATTACTATTATCTGGATAATTTTGCAGTGCATCCTGGTGATATCATAGCACGTATACCAAAAGAGACTACAAAGGTTAGGGATATAGTCGGGGGTCTTCCAAGGGTTGAAGAGCTTGTTGAGGCAAGGAAACCAAAAAACCCAGCCATTATATCTGAGATAGACGGTATTGTCAAAATATACGAAGATGCTGATGAGATCATGATCATATCCTCAAAAGGTACTAAAAAATACGATATAAAGAACGAATTCATACTTGTAAAGCATGGTCAAGAGATAAAAGAAGGTACAAAGATAACAGATACTATAACAAGCGATGTTGGCGGCAAGGTCATAATAAGGGCAAAGGGCAACAAGATAGTAGTTTACAACAAGCAAACTGGCCAGGAGCGTGTCTACTCCGTGCCAAAGGGTAAGTTCTTGCAGGTAAAAGATGGTGATCATGTAAAAGTGGGTGATCAACTTACGGATGGTACACCGCTTTTAGAGGAAATCCTTAGGATAAAAGGTATAGATGAGCTCCAAAAATTCCTATTGAAAGAAGTCCAGATGGTTTATAAGCTGCAAGGGGTGGATATAAACGATAAACATATAGAGATTATAGTACGTCAGATGTTGAGGAAAAGGCTTGTGGTGGACCCAGGGGATAGCAGGTTTGTGGTAAACGAAGAGGTGGATGTGACGGAGTTTAACAAAGAGGTTGAGCTTATAAGAAAAGAAGGCGGAAAGATACCAAAAGCAGAACCGGTACTTGTGGGTATCACAAGAGCTGCTTTATCTACTAAAAGCTGGATATCAGCGGCATCGTTCCAAGAAACCACAAGAGTTCTCACAGAAGCTGCCAGCGAAGGTAAGGTAGATGACTTGACAGGTATAAAAGAAAACGTTATCATTGGTAATCTAATACCAGCCGGTACTGGTCTTGAAGAGTACAAAAATGTGAAGTTAGAGGTATTAGAGCATGTGGAGTCCAAAAAGCAAGTTTAAAATGATTGCTTTTTATCGGCTTTTATGGTAAAATATTAGCTTATTGTTTAGGAGGAGAATGTAGTTTATGCCTACAGTGAATCAGCTCATAAAAGAAGGACGCGAGCAGATAAAGAAGAAGAGTAAGGCTCCTGCTTTGCAGGGCAACCCTCAGAAAAGAGGCGTTTGTGTAAGGGTATATACTGTGACACCTAAGAAACCAAACTCCGCTCTTCGTAAAGTAGCCAGGGTTAGATTGTCAAACGGTATAGAAGTAACATGCTATATACCTGGCGAAGGTCACAACCTTCAAGAGCACTCTATTGTTCTCGTGAAAGGTGGAAGGGTGAAAGATTTACCTGGTGTTAGATATAAGATTATCCGTGGAGCTTTGGATACCGCTGGTGTTGCCAACAGAAGACAATCAAGATCAAAGTACGGTGCCAAAAGACCAAAAGCAGGTGCAGCTCAAGCTACTAAAGGGGGTAAGAAGTAATGCCTAGGAAAGGAAGAGTACCCAGAAGAGAGATATTACCAGACGCCAAATACAACAGCATCGTTGTGCATAAGCTTATAAATAAAATTATGGTGGATGGAAAAAAGAGCGTAGCCGAATACATAGTTCATACTGCTTTGGAGAATGTAGCACAAAAACTCAATGTATCTCCTGTGGAAGTTTTGGAAAAAGCCCTTGAAAATGTTAAACCTGTATGGGAAGTGCGTCCTCGTCGTGTTGGCGGTGCTACTTATCAAGTACCGGTGGAAGTAGAAGAACACAGAAGAGAATCCTTAGGTATAAAGTGGATTGTGGAAGCAGCCAGAAACAGATCAAGACATAGAGGCTCTTATGATATGGAGGAAAGATTGGCTGCAGAACTAATAGATGCCATAGAAAACAAAGGTGCTGCCGTTAAGAAAAAAGAAGACACCCATAGAATGGCGGAAGCAAACAAAGTGTTTGCTCATTTTAAATGGTGAGAGGAGAATAACATATGCCAAGGACAGCTTCAATAGAAGACTTAAGAAATATAGGTATAGTGGCTCACATAGATGCTGGTAAAACCACCACTACAGAACGTATTTTGTACTACACTGGTAGGACTTATAAAATAGGTGAAGTTCATGAGGGTGCAGCTACGATGGACTGGATGCCCCAAGAAAAAGAAAGGGGTATAACCATTACAGCAGCTACCACCGCTTGTTATTGGAAAGATAAACAGATAAACATCATAGATACACCTGGACACGTGGATTTTTCCGTGGAAGTTGTAAGGTCAATGCGTGTTCTTGACGGTATCATATTTATATTTTCTGCGGTGGAAGGTGTACAGCCTCAATCCGAAGCAAACTGGAGATGGGCAGATAAATTCAATGTATCTCGTATAGCCTTTATAAATAAATTAGACAGACTTGGAGCTGATTTCTACAGAGTTTATGACGAGATCGTTAAAAAACTTACCATAAAACCAATTGCCATTCAAATTCCTATAGGAACCGAAGATGATTTTGTGGGTGTTGTAGACCTTATAAACATGAACGCTATTATATGGCTTGAAGAAACCCTTGGTGCCAAATATGAAATAAGGGATATACCAGAAGAGTATAAAGCTAAGGCTCAAGAATGGCACGAAAAAATGGTAGAGTCTATAGCGGAAACCGATGATGTTTTGATGGAAAAATATCTAGAAGGTAAAGAGATCACCACAGATGAGCTAAAGAAAGCTTTAAGAAAAGCCACCGTACAAAAACAAGTGGTGCCAGTGTTGTGTGGTTCATCTTTCAAAAACAAAGGTGTTCAACCTCTGTTGGATGCTGTGGTAGATTATCTTCCGTCTCCTTTGGACGTGCCACCTGTAACAGGCATAAATCCAAAGACAAATCAAGAAGAAATTAGATTGCCCCAAGACGATCAGCCTTTCTGTGCTTATATATTCAAGGTTGTA
>Ga0209120_1000599_pt1 | contig 14754 bp, 14 predicted proteins | sample JossMetagenome_FD_184730 | JGI IMG/M metagenome (GOLD analysis project Ga0209120, IMG submission 184730) | Hot spring microbial communities from Joseph's Coat, Yellowstone National Park, USA - JC2_E (SPAdes) (version 3) | ecosystem: Environmental > Aquatic > Thermal springs > Hot (42-90C) >... | reverse complement strand
GTCTATTGCCCTATCTCTCATACATGCATGAGGAGAGAAGGAATTATTTAAGGATTTAACGAAGAAAAGCACAACTAGGATGTGCCACCCCTCGGCTTCAATATTGTTCCACTAGGTGGTTGGTATTCATACACATCTATATTAACGCCATCCACCACATAGAACAACGCATTATCGCTAACAATCTCAAGGCGCTTATCATAAACCTTGAGTGGATCCTTGAGCATGATCTTTTTGATTCTAATTAGTAAGTCGTTTTCGTAGTCAAGCACGTAAACTGAAGCCTTGAACCTACGGCTGTTCTTGATTTCAGCCACATACGTTTTATTGTTGCACTTGAACATGACGGAGACGCCATTGGTGTGGACTATAACGATCGACACGCCAACATCACGGCAACCCATCTGCTCGATGATTTGTCTCTCGAACCAATTCACGAATTCCTTGGTATTGAACACCCTACTCCTTGTCCTCGGCATACTTCCTCGCCTCCTCTAGGAAACCCTCGATGTCCTCTTTGATGTATTTATATATGTACCCCACGGCCCTCGGTGCCTCTTGATACGCCTTAACCACCGTGTAAATCATCAACGCGGCCATTGACGCGATGATTACGAAAACAAGGGCTAGGGATAGGTATGGGTTGTTGTATTTGATACCTACTGTGGTGGCGAACATGGCGAGAAACGCGGCGGACATGATAAGGAACGGCGCCAGCAGTACCAGTGCACCTGCGGAGAAGAGAAGCCTAACCACCCTACCACCAGCCTTTTTCCTGTTTTCGCCAAGCACACCCTCCCCATCTTTTTTGTTTTCGCTCACCTTCACCACCAGTCTTATCTTTTAAAACACGTGCTTATAAACTTTTCTCACGCGTTCACGCGGGATACACGAGGTAATTATACGCAGCACTTATCGCGCCTGGTAAGTTTATCATTGCCATGAGCCCGTAAATCGTCATAATAGCCATGGCCATGAATACGATGAGGGTTATTATGAATACGATCAGTATGGCTATACCAAAAAGGATGAGGATGAAGAGGAGGAGTATGTCGAAGAACAATATGATGATGAGGGCAATGAGTATGATTACCATGATGATGAGGGCAATGAGGTATATAATAAAAAGCGAGGTCTCCAGGCTCACCGCAATAATGTTGCCGACGAACAAGCCACCGTTGTCAAGGAGGAACTTAGTCACGTAGCCGAGGTAATACGCAACCACGGGGGCGCTGGGGACGGCAACAACAGTGTACCAAAGCCACATTGCATCGCCACTTATGACGTAGAGTATTGCGAAGTAAATAACGAGTGCCACCATGACAGATATGAATATGCCGTAGAACCCCATCAATGCCGAAGCACCTATAATCAAGGCGATTATGGACCAGGTAGCGGGTACCTTACCGTGCGTCGGCACTAGCTTGTTCATCTCCCTCAACGTCAATATACTGAGTATGAAACCAGCCACATTGCCGATTGTGGGGAAGGGAGCGATACCGTACATCCACACGAAGATTAACGACGCTATGAGAGCACCTATGTAGATGGACAACACGAAGGAGAGTGACTTAAGCACCGTGCCCAGTGCGCCGAGACCCCTGGTGCTGGCGCGGCCTATCAGTGTCATTACGCCACCCGCCAGTGCGAACGCCAGTGCCAAATATGCGATTGCGTAGCCAAGGTAATTAACGTTGATGTTTGAAAGGAGGAGTAAGCCAATACCGAGTATCTTTCCTTCCCAATACCACGCCAATGCGTAGGGCAGGCCCACAGTCAGGAGAGCCACATAGTCGTAAAACGGTCTCAAGATGATGTTCTTGGTTTTCTTCTCAGCATTGATGAATGGCGTGATCAGGGGTCTCGTGAGCATGCTCAGTAGGGACATGGCGAATAATGGCTCTATGAGCAAGGCGAGGGCAGCTATGAGAAGCGAGCCGTTGAAGAATGCGAGTGCGCTCCCGACCGTGGCTATCAGGAGCAACCCCGCGAGTGACTTGACGTAATTAATGAATGGTTCGTATGGCGATGCGAAGGAGGAAATAGAACTCAGGAACGGCGTGATCGTCTGTAGTGCACGCTCAGCTCTCTCACCATGCTCAACCCATTTTTTCCTCCGATTGTTTTGATTAGACATGACTCACTCCCTAGCCCTTGTTCTCTGCCTAGTTTTAGTACCTGCCTTGAACATCATGTAACCGAATGCCGTGATACCCAGCCCTACTAAGTCAATAATGAGTGAGACTGGGTATGAGAACCTAAGCCCAACGATGGCTATTGCGAAGCCAACTAGGACGAGCACCACTCCCCATAACCTGTTGTCCCCCGCCATCAAAGAAGGAGAAAAAAGGAATTATTTAAGGATTTAATGGTGTTTTTCTACGTTAAGCCAGGTGAGGGGAACGGGGCGAACGAAAGAAAAGCACTGTGTTCACAGCTTAACCGCGGTCTCCCTAGTGAGCATGTAGTAGCTGAGCATTACTAGGGCTAGGGATGCGAAGTAATCGAGGGGTATGTGGTTCCATGTTGGGTACACAAGTATGTAGCCGAGGGGTGTAGGCTCGCCCCAACTATGAGGTAGCTCCCAAGCCAGGAGCCAGTAGAAGGCGTCCTCGCTCCAGAACGCTATTGTGGTGCTCATTAACCAAGCCCATGGGTTCCTCCAGGCAATCCATGGTGTGCCGAAGATTATGAACATACCCAACAGGTAAAGTACCCAACTGTAGGTTGGGATTAGGACTAGCTTAACGTATAGTGACTGGAGTAAACGCAGTATTGATTGGGTGAAGTAAGTGAGCCATGCGTGGATCTCTACCTCAATCATTGCGTAACCGAACCCCTCTATTGTTGGCAGTATGACGTACTGCCACCTGAAGCTCATAGCCCAACGACCACCTCGCCACGCCCACCTCGTAGCTTAGTAATTAAGATGTAGGCGCCACTGCCAATCGCAGATATTGCTAACACTATGATGAGCCATGCATAGTAGTTGGGGCCAAACGACACCAGACCATAACCTACTGGGTAACCATACTCATCAGTCAGGGTTATGTTCAGCGTGACGGACGTCAAAGCCCAGAACCCCCTGAAGTCGCAACCTGTAAGCACAACCGATACAAAGCCAGGCTCACTGGTGTTGTACCCAGCAACCCAACCACTGAAGCCAGCCCATACATCCCCACTCGGCGTGTACGCAATCCCGCTTACTTGCGCCAAGTAGCCACTTGGTGTAACCCCACTCAGTTGTAGTGGCAAGATGTTTATCGGCATCCCATGCCACCATATGCATGTGCCGTAAGGTAAGGAAACACTGAACAACTCCCTAGACACCACGGATGGACCAGTAACGTTGGCATAGACCACAAGGAACGAACTCTCTGGGACGGCACCACCAGGCGGTATTTCATACGGGTTTGGGAACATGTAAAGCCCTGGGTGGGTTGGGTACATCAATATTGCCGGCATTGTTTCGTAAATAATTGGTGATAAGTACACTGAGCTAAGTAATAGTTTATAGCCTGGTGGTACATAGGAGATCCCACCACCTCCCCAGAAAGGCAAAGTAAACCACTGCTGGAGCTGGGCGAGCGATAGGGGTGTTGTGAATGGCACATCAAAGACGCCGACGTCACCAGCGGGAACCGTCACGTTCAAGGTAACGGTGCTCGGTGGCTGTGGGAAAACCATCGATGTGCCCTCATACGGCGTGAAGCTCAATGTGTAATTAACGCCGTTCACATTAACCACAAAATCAACGTTTGTGTAGACAATGGAATTATTACACGAAAAGTACCGAACAATGGTCTCCCCGCTTACTTCATACCCAATGATGGGTGACGTCATGTAGTAGGTGGCCGTGTCTATGCATATGGATGCGCCTTCCATGAAGTTGAAGTACCCAATTGCGAACTTGGTGCCAGGCAAAGCAGTCAGGTAGGCAGTGCTGGACCCCCCTGGTATAGGCAGTCCAAAATACACCGTTATTGGGTAGAACAGTAGCGTTGGTGCTGGGCTTGATAGTGTGGCGTTGATTAAAAACACCTCGTAGGACACGTACGGACCTATGGGCTGTGTCCCGGTGCTGGTTATTGTGACGCTCACGATGGAGGGCTTAGAGGTGGGTTGGGTAGATAACGCCTGCAGGAAGGCTAGGTAGGACAGCTGGGTTTGGTTGAGTGGTACTCGGTGCTCCATGTTGTACTTAATCGACTGGAGCATCAAAGCCGTGTAATTAACAATCGTGATGTTCTCCTTATAGGTGTTGGTTGTGATTGAGTAGGTAATCACTGGCTTGGCGTTGGTGTCTAGGTTTACCATAGACCAACCACTGGCTAACGCAGTGCTCGCCACACCGAGAATTATTACCAAGACCGCTATTAGTAAGGGAAACGCCCTCATCGAGAGAGGAAAGAAAAAGAGGAATTATATAAGGATTTAATGAGGAAAATGATTTTGATTTTCATGTTGGTTTTTGCTTATCGCGTGTTTACAGCCTTACAACTACCTCGCCTCTCCTCTTTCTGTGAATTAGGTAGGCTATGACGGCTATGATTATGATTATGATGAATATTGCCAAGCCAGCCGTTGGTAGCATTGTTGGTGGTGTCGTGACGGTTAGTGTGAACAACGCCGACTTACCATCAACGCTAACGACTCCGTTGTACTTTCCAGCTGTGGATGGGGCGTTGAAGGTAACCGTGGTTGATGCACTGGTTGAACCAGCAGGTACGCTTATCGTGAACGAAGCCACAGTTGTGCCGTTAAGCGTCACCGTGCCTTGGTATGACTGGGTTACTTGCGGTGCCTGGCTTAGGGTTACTGTCACAGTTATGTTCACAGTCTCGCCTGGGCTAGCCGTTACGTTCGTCGGCGAGACGCTGACTGAGGACACGCTGATTACGTTCTGTGGTTGCTCAAGCAACTCAAGCCCAACCACTGGGTCGTCAGAGACTGGTAGCGTGTAACTATACTGCTCGGGACCAGCAACCGACTGGTACTGTGCATACAGCGTGCCAATCAAGTACTTAGTCACGTAAATCGTGGTGTAAACCTCATTCGTGGAGCCGAAGCTATACGCAACGTCTTGCGGTATTGCATAGCCCATATAGACATAGCCACTGCTTGACGTGGTTACCTTAGGCGCCCTACTCATGTTGGTATAGCCAGTGGCGTAGACTTGAACCCCTGGTGCAAATTGAGCGTTGTAGAGCGCCGCCACCTGTGGCGTCTGATCCAGCGTGAGTATTAAGTCGTTCACGAAGGTACCAGTGTTTAATACGAAGTAGGACGCCACCGTCTCATTGATGCTCCTGCCACTGTTCAGCACAGGCACTAGTTTGTAGCCAACCGTTACGTATGTCCCATTGGGATAGATGTTAATGACTGTGGCATTTATCGAACCCCACGGGTAGGCTAGCAGGTAGAACTTATTGTCTGTCGCGTTTATGAAGTACTGGAGCATGTGGGTGCTCACATACTGCCTAAAGCCGTATGCCGAGATGGGCTCTTCCAAGTGGTTGCTTGAGATGCTCGGCGTTGATATGTAACTACCGTAATCATACGGCATGACTATAACAACGCCGTGGTTCTTACCCATCAAGATAACCAAGTCCTGTAGTGAAATGCCTAACGTCCACGTTGGGGCGCTCCCACTACTGGTTACCGTCAAGTTGAAAACGGGCGTTATGAAATAGTTAGGGAAGCTGTAGCCGTTGAGTCTAGTCACGCTGAATTGCCCCACGTATGCTGAACTCGCAATGCTGTATGATGTGATGCCCCACAATATTAGGACATCCTCTGTGCTTGAGTACGCATATGTGCCCCACATCCTATAGAAGGCAAGGCCACCTGGCGCTGGTAAAACATACTCATTCGAGAAGGACCAATTACCTGGTGCGTAGCCGTAGGCCCCCACCAGCAGTAAGGAACTGGTTAGGTTGATTATCGGCGTGCTCATTGTGATGTTTGCTATCGTGTAGTTGCCATGAATGTTGAACACGGCAGAGAGACCCAGCCCACTGGGTAACGGATTACTTGATGTCCCATTGACTTGTGTAAACAATGTCGTGTTCATTTTGTAGCCTGGATTGACAACATTGAACATGAATAGGACTGGGACAGGTAGGTGGGAGCCGTACATTGTGCTGTTTCTCATGAACACCAAGGCATAGAACTCATTGTTTTTGCCAGGCGTGGCTGGGAAGGCAATGCCCGTGTGCATCTGCCATAAACCGTCATGTGGTAGGACTTGTACAGTGTATGTGAACCACCTGGTGGAGTTGGTATATACGGCGTATGTGGCGCCCATCGGTATGATGGTTATGCCGTTGGGGCTGGCGTAAATCGTAGTCATCGTAGCCCCACTGTTCTGGTTAATGAACATGCTTGTGCCAATAGTAAACAAGTAGTTATAGAATGCATAAATGATGGGCACTATCGAGTAGTAGGTGTTTCCACTCCCTGTGGAGGCTTGATACGGCAGTGATGCTATTATGAACTCTAGACTGTATGACTGCCCAGCACTCGACGGTGTTGGCAACGAGAATGTCGAGGTATCACTAGCAGAAGTACCTGTTTGCACTAGGAAGAGTGTTGAACCCATTGTCAAGCCAGCAAACGGAACAATCGATAGGCTTGGCTCATAGGTTGAGCCACTGAATGTAAAGTATGGTGCATAGAACTGCTCGGAAAAGGCTGGGTGGTATGTTCCACTGTATAGGTCAATGCCGTAGTTCGTGATTTCCACTGGCAATTGGACCGACACGGCAGTGACGTTGTTGGTGGTTAAGCTGGTGTAGATACTACATTGTAAAAACTGCCCAGGCTGTGTCACCGGACCATTGATGTTCGCAGTCAAAGTTAGCGTGACGGATGCCGATGAGGTGGCTCCAACGGTCACGGATGCTGATGTGCTACCCAGCGGTGATGGGCACGAGACATACACGGTAGCAGAACCGCTGGTTGGTCCACTGTTGTACAGCGTTACCGTGAAGTTCACGGCAGTGTAGTAGTAACCATTTGCATACCAACCCAAATAGACATTGCCAGGTATATAGACATAGAGCGGGTTAGAGCTGGTTGGACCTATCGGTGATGAGGTGCCCCAAGTGTAGCTAGCCTGTAGGTTACTAACTATCGAGGTAGCGTAGCTAGGCGTTATCGTTGGGGACCATGACACATAAGCCATTGTTACATGGCTTACACCCAGAACAACCACTAGTGATATTATTCCTATTAAGTATGTTAGGGAGTTCCTCATAGCGAGGAGACAATAAGAAAGGAATTATTTAAGGATTTAATGATTTTTTTCTACCGATAAATCAACTAACTCATAGCCGTATAACCACCTCAGTCTTTTTCTTATAAATCCAGTAACCTACGATGGCTGCCAACACAGCCACCAACAACCAGAACAACCAGCAGTGCAGCATGGTGGTGCATGTGGCGCTACTCGATGGACCACTGGAGCTAGTACTGGATGTAGTGTTTACTGGGACTACAATTGTCATGACTGGGTCGTCACCACCAGGTATTGTGAATGATGCGGATGAGTTTTGGTAAGTGACTGTGTATGTTACATTAGCCACTGGGTCGTAGGAAACGACCGTGGTGTAGACTTGGTTGGTCGAGCCAACCTGGACTGTGTAGGGCAGTGGTGTGTAGAACCCCATGTATGTGTAGTTCGATGATGTATTCACGCTAGGTAGTGGTGATAGGGATGGGGTGTAGTTACTGACAGAGACTGTTGCAGGGACAGCAACACTATTATTGCCTACAACAATCACCTGCGGTGTTTGGGAAATAGACACCAGAGGTGCCGTGACGTAATTATCAAGTGGAATGCCGTTGTCCCACCATATCGTTTTGTAGGCAACCACGGTTTCATTAACAGCCCTACCAGGGTTGATTATAGGCACTAGGGTGTACCCGTCGAACTTGACTGTGTTGTTTGCAACATACACCGTGTACTTGCTGGCGTTTACGTAACCCATTGGGTAGGCAATGACGAACGTGGCGTTGTTAAGCCACGCCCACATAAAGCTACTAGGCAAGTATGCTGGGTTGTAATAGCTAAAAATTATGTAATTTGGTAGGAATCCCCCCGTTGTTTTGCTGAGCGTTACGTTCAAGAAGTAAGCCATTGAATGCGACATAGTGATTTCTCTAAACCCCATACTATAGAAATAATTAACGCTCAGTGGGTAGTACATGAAGTAGTAGTCATTTACGCCGTACTCAAGACCAGGGGTTTGCGGTATGTAGAGCCGTACCCCGTATTTATACGGCACAAGTGTGATTAAGTACTCGGTGTTAGTTATGGTCGTGTTCATATACGCAAGTGATAAGCCAAAGGTCCATTGTGGCGTTGATGTGCTAGAGACCTCAGTCATGTTGAACATGGGTAGTACCGCCACATTCGGTGCCGTGCCATTCAAACCAACCACTTTATAGATACCCTTAGCGCTTACTTTGGTGTTGTTGATAGCCATGTATGTGATACCGAATTGCTGGGAACCTGGCTCACTGCCGAAGCCGAACCACGAAATAGGATTAGCGTTACCGAACGCTACAAAGAATCCCGTGTTTGCAATAACTTCCCAATAATTGAGTGTTCCTGGCTCGCCGTACATTGTTGGGATGTACATGTAGGATGCGAATGCGTAGGCTGTGGATGTTATGTTTATGAACGGTGTGGAAACGGTTATGGTTGCAGTACTGTAATTACCGTAATCACTAATTGAACTATAGACGGAGGTGCCATTGGGTAACCAGCCTTTGATTGTTTGGTTATTGGGCGTAGTTGTGCTTACTAAAAGGGAGTTAGACGTTGCGTGCCCTATGTTAGTCACGTTGAACAAGAGCAGGAGTGGTAGTGGGACATACGACCCTAGGTACTTATTTGCCTGCACAAAGGCGTATAGGTAGAACTTATTGCTTGAGTTAGGTGCTACCGGAAATGCTATGGCTGTTGTGTTAATCCACGGGTAATTTGGCGCCAACTCGGGCGTCATCACTGGCCCAATATTGCTAGTTGGTTTTCCACCTGTGTACTCAAGCATGTAGATGCCAACTGGCGTTAGGAACCACCGGGTCGAGTTTGTGTAAACGGCTAGTAACTTTCCTAGCGGTATTATTGTTAAGCCGTTGGGTGATACATAGACTGTTGTCATGTTCACGCCACCATACAAGTACTGACTGTAGTAGAGGGATATGGCTGGGAACAATGCGTTGCTGGCTATGATGCTCCTAAGGTTGTTGAATGGCACGAATGATTCCACCAAGTACACCGTGCCTATGGGCGATGCACTTAGGCTCTCAATTATGATCTCAACAGGAATAGCACTGCCCGGGCCCCAACCACTACTTATGGAAAAGCAACCTTGTGAAGGATATACCGTAACAAATTCATTGTACACAATGCCTTCGTAAGTAACTGGGACCTGTGTAACAAGCGAGTATGTAAAGGATTGCGGTGTACCATTGAGGCCAAAAAATCCGAGTGGGCAGACGACTGGATTTACAATACCATACAATCCGGGACCTGCATTGTACCATGTGAAGCCGTTATACGTGGCATACGGTGCAACGATGGTGGCGTTAAACGCCGGCGCCCACAGGTTTCCATAGCCAGGGTTATAGCTATCTACGCCGTACTCGCTCACTAGAAATGGCACATATACATCAACATCGCGAATGCCTATCACAGTTGAGTTCACGGTTACGGCACAGTTCACGTACTGTCGTGTAGTCGATAGGAAACCACTGACGTTGTCAATCTTAATCCAAACCCATGCATAACTATTGCCAAGGACAAGCTGTGTTGCTTGGTATGTGCCGAATGGGCACGTCATTGTCACCAACACGGCACCGTTTTGCGTGCCTGTGTTTTCAAGCTCGAATGTGACGTTGATTGCCGCGTAGTAGTGCCCATTGGCGTATGGACCGATGTATGCCGAGCCAGGCAGTGAAATAACGAGAGGATTAGACGAGCTTGGGTATATCGGTAGTGAGGGACCCCCATAGACACTAAACACTATCCCTGCTCCGTAGGAGACAATGTTGAATATTGTCTGGTTGGCTTGTATGACTGGACCCCAACTGGCGAATGCATGGACGTTGCTGGCTAACGCTACAGCCAGAACCACGCACAGCACTATTAACAACTTTACCATACTCATAGTGAAGAAACAAAGAGATTAGGTTTTATTTAAGGATTTAACAAGGGAGAATACATTGTTTTTATGGCACTTTGTAGTATCGCCTAAACATTACTATGAACGCTATGCCTAGGGCGAGACCTATGAATCCTAAGCTTATCATTAAATCATAGAACCCGTGGGCTATTGCGGTGGCTATGTAATCGCCTGTCTTTGCGAAGACGTAGAATATGAATATCGATATTAACGAGAGTATGAATAGGTTTATCGGCACTATCGATAACCCAATCAGTAGGGCTATCACCACGGCATGCAAAGAGAGCCATGTTGTGCCTAGCCACCACACGCTCAGTATCACGTTGTCATCAAAGTACTTAGCCACGAGCGGAATACTGAGCCTAGCCCAACCCTCTTCGCTAAAGCCCACGACAAAAGCATAAAGTCCAATTGATGGGATTATCTGAAGCGAGCTTGTGTAGCCTAGTTTGGTAGCAAGCCATGCAGCCATTGAGTACATCATCACGTGCTTGTACCAATCCAGGGAGAGCATCTCACTGAGCCATGCGCTTAACCCGCGATTGAGCGTATCCAGCAGTGAGGTTATTAGCAACACGGCGACGGCTACAACCCCTGCCCAGAACAACCCCATTTTGTAGCCAATCTCTATGGGGACCCTGGGTTGCCACTTGTACAAATACGACGCCGCGAAAATTACAATCAAGTAGGCACCAACGAAGTAGATGCCCATCGAGGAGTTTAACGTGAGTGAGAAGGCGATTGGGTATCCGATGATGAACAGGAAAGCCAACACGTTGGGGCTGGTCTTGGTAACATCGCTGAGCCAGTACTCGTTGTGGTACCAAAGGTAGGCAATCACTATGACTACTATGGATATGAAGGGTATGGACAACAAAGCTAAGACTAAACCACCCAAATCAGCCAAGAGATCGGGCACGTATAGTAGGAATGCAATCACGTAGGGCATCAGCAAAGCCACTGCCATGCCCAACCAAATGAACCACCTAGGCACTGATTCACCACTCGCATAGGTTTGCCCACCACGGCTACTCATACACCTTGAGGAAAAAGCTAGGAATTATTTAAGGATTTAATGGCGAAAATTTTCGAGCCTAGGGTGTAGAATCCTCACTAGCGGTGGCGATGTATGGTATGACACGGGTTATTAAGAAATCAAGTAACCTACCATCCCTCTTCAAAGCCCTCAGTTCCTTGCTAGCTGTCCTAACGGCGTCCTTACTAAACGTTGAGTCGAGATAAACCGTCACATCAATTGGTTCAGATAACCAATCTAGGAGGGCATTAACCATGATTATGTACTTGACGTACTCGACCTCGCACCTACTCTCCTTACAGTGGTACCCAATGGCTCGGCAGTAATCGCACTTATCCAACAGCACCCGTCTCTTCGGCACCAGTGACCACCCTAACAACCCTACGTCTCCTTTCCTCGGGTGGTGGCGTGTAGATTTTACCAGTGATGTATGACACAATGTACTTCATTGCGAACTCCCACTCCTTTCTGCCTGGCTTAGATGACAGTAGGTATTGAGTCATTTCCAACGGCAGGATTATCGGTCTCTTAGGTTCAGGTGGGACCAGTAGGATTATTGGGGACATGGCGTTACTCTGGAGCCAGAATTGTGCTGTTTCGGCATTTATGAAACCAAAACCCTGCTGGCGTGCTAACCACAATGCAAAATTTGCGATACACATGTCAAACTCATCAACGATGAACTCATATTGCTGTAATCCATAACTCTTTGGTTGAATAACCAACCTAACAACAGCCGTCTTGTACTGCCTAATGATGAAGTCCGTGTACAACTTAAACCTGCGGGAACCCACCAACTCCATGCAATGGGGGCAATCGTGGAATGTGATGATGTATATGCCAACACGGGCACCATCCCTACCACAAGGCACGTAGCGATTCCTAACGGCAAACGGAACGCCCTTACTGCCCCTTTTCTCACTCACGAGCAACCACCTGAACTACTGGTTCCGCTAGTGCCACCACTTGTCTTAGGAGATATTACGTAGTGAACCACGTATTTATTACACGCCTGGGTGAACTGATAAATCTCGTAAACAACCCATGTCAGTGAATTGTTAGGGCCAAGTGCGTGGAGCGATGCTTGATAAAGGGCACCCCACAACGGTGCCATTAGTCCCGATATGAACAACAACAGGGGCACACCAACTATCAGTATTAAAAAAGCCAAGAAGGCAATCCCAATAATCCTCAGTACACCCATATCGAGGAAAAAGAAGAAAAAGGAAATTTTTAATTTTATCGTTTTTAATTAAACCAACGACCTTTAGATTGTACAGCCTTTGCTTGACGCAATGGCTCTTAGGTAGTCTAACTGTTTGCATGCGGTTTGGTCGCCTCTGACGTTGCAACCCCATTGAAAGAGTCCGATAAGGTTGTTTAGGGCGTTGCAGTCCATTGACTGTATTGTGTTTTTGCTCAATTTGATGGTTAAGGTGTTAGGCACAGCAATCACCTTTGGCGCTCTTACCTAACTACTGGCGCTCCACCAGCACCGCTCAAGACCCTGTAGTACATTGATAAACCTGTGTACCACTTACCTATGGCGTTCTTGGCTTCCATGTACTGCCTCTGTAACGGTGTGCATTGCTCGGCACTTGGTGCGATGCCTATTGATGCTAAGAAGTGGCAGAAGCCGGCTGATTGCTTCTCATAGTACTTCGGAGCGATTGCGTTCGTTACCTGAGGTGGGAGTGCCATATTGGTCATTCTATGTCTCTTAGGGGTGGTATTTAAAGATTTTTATCGTAACGACCGTTGTTTATAAAGATGTTTCATAGAGCGTTATATAAATAACGAAATTATAAACAAACTACGGTGCCTTGATAGCCTGTCTCGCCATTATGGCCGAAGTTAGTGTTTGTACTAATGATGATACTGAGTTGTAGGCGTCCCTAACCATGGACACCACCATGGCGGGTGGCAACATGAAAGCCATGCCAGCCCTCTTACTCATTATGTTGTCGATTTTGTTCAACGCCCCCATTGCGTAGGCGTCCAGCATTAATGACAACCTGGGAGGTAGTTGCACGGCTTCGTTGAATGACAAAACCATCACGGCTAAATCCCTTAAGTTACTCAAGATAGCCTCAAGGTCCACCTTAACTAAGAATCTGATTCCCTGCATTGCTTCGTTTGCGCAAGCCATTTTGTTTGCGTCTGACATCAGTATTAGGAGCATTGCCTGTGGGTCCTCTGTTGGTTTTCCTTCGGGGGCGCAGTTTCGGTATATTAAATGCGGAATGTGCTTAATCAAACACTCGGTATTCATGTCAGGGCAGTATTCGGGACCGAATCTGGCTATGATGGGGTTCCCTGGCTCTGGGGTGACTGTGACGTATGCATCTAAACTAATCCCCCACTTATTCAATACCTCATTTTTAACCCTAGGATAATCCTCGATTTGCCTAGCAACGAATAGTGCTTCTGGCTCGATTGGCGTGAATTGCGTGCCTAACGGCACCAATTGCTCGCCATTGAACCAAAAAATAGCCACAGACCGTATTTGCTGGTATGCCGAAAGTGCAGGAGTCATGTACTTCTCAATAACCAGGTGGACCACGGAGTCAGTATTCCTCACCTGCTCGATGAACCTCTTAATGTCCTCCTCAGTTATTGACATTGACACTAGGTACCACCCCGTGGTTGCTGTTGTTGTGTTGGTTGTTGTGGCGTAGGCATCGGTGGCGTTGGTGGCGCCTGGAACGCCTGGGTTGGTGGTGGTGGACTTAGGAGCCACCTGCCTTTGCTCAGTATCTCATTCACTGCCCTAATCACCTCATCAATACTCAAATTAGCACCACCCAACGCACTATTCACTAACTTGATTATCTCAACATTGTGGGTACCCAGTGATTGCACCATGTCCACCGAGCCATGCATTGAATTAATCAAGTTATCAATATACCTTAGTGGAGCGGTGGCTACAACCGATGTGAGGTTCAACGCATTATTCAACGTGCCCATGAACTTATCATACACATCATGAACAAACCTACTAACCTCCTTATACTCAGCCATGTCCTTAAAGATAATATCGGGTCTAACCGTGACGTTATTACCCTTTATTTCAATGACACCGTGAATAATCATCTCATTCCTATCAATGATAACATCATAAATGCCAGGTTCTCTGTAAAAAACAACGGGAGGCTTTATACGGAAAAGGTTCATTAGGAAAGCCGTGAATTTACCAACCTCTATCTTCACCTCCATTGATGTATTTATTAACCTGCACTGAATGGGCTCGCTGACTATGTAAAGCACCTCCTGTGGGCAGTTCAATATAACGTGCCCCTTATGAACCCTGTCAATGATAAAGACCTTAACCATTATTTAGGACCGTGTTTTAAGGACAAATAAATCTATCGACTAACCACGCTTAATCACGGGAACCCCAGCCGATTTGAACAAGTTGTACAGCTTGGTGGCTATTGTGTTCCTATCGCCCTTATTTATCGCGCAATAAGTGGTATCAACAACAACGTAGTTGTTCACGGGGTCCACGGGCAACACGCATACATA
>Ga0209120_1000574_pt1 | contig 15048 bp, 10 predicted proteins | sample JossMetagenome_FD_184730 | JGI IMG/M metagenome (GOLD analysis project Ga0209120, IMG submission 184730) | Hot spring microbial communities from Joseph's Coat, Yellowstone National Park, USA - JC2_E (SPAdes) (version 3) | ecosystem: Environmental > Aquatic > Thermal springs > Hot (42-90C) >... | reverse complement strand
AAAGGTTTTTAAAAGTTTTTGACTATAGCTAATTTCTGTACGTGTATAGGCAGATTCATTGTTATTGGGTTCATGCTTGTATGCATCGTTATTACTGCTGCATTGGCATTGCTCATGTACCCTATTGCATATATGTCCGGGAATTGGTTATCATGGGTTAGCCCATTGCTTGTGTAGTAATAATCTTGCACTGCACCTTGCGATACGGATGGTGAACTTGTATATCCCCATTGCACCCCTGTATTGTTGGGATCATATAGGTTTAGGTAATAGTTTGCTCCACCTTTCAATGTAACACCTGTGAAGGTTACCATTACATACGTCCCTGAGTTAGCACTGTTTACATTCACATTGGTCATCCCTACTACATCTGTCCCATTCAAACTTGTACCTATTGAAAACTGTATTGTTCCTGTCCCTTCCAATAACAATACAACGTAATTCACTGTCACTGTCGTATTTACAGTGAACTCTTCAGTGCCTGGTAAACCGTAGTATTGGATGTTTGCACTAGTAGCGTTTACCTGTGAATATACTCCTGGACTTGGTGATGGGCTTGGTGATGGTGAAGGGCTAGGTGTTGAGGTTTGGGTAAAGTTAATTGTTGTAGATACTGCCTGTCCGTTTACAGTTATTGTTCCAGAAGAAGGTGTTGCATTGTATCCAGTTGGTGATGTTACTGTATATTGGTATGTTCCATTAGGCTCTGTGAATGAAACTTGACCTTGTGAAGAGGCTTGAGTTGCCCCATTCAAAGTCACGCTGAACGATTGATTAGAAGGCAATCCATTTGCTGTGAATGTTACTGCATATGTCTGGGGAGTTGGAGAGGAGGTTTTTGTAAAAGTAATCGTTATATCATTTGCCATTCCATTCACGTTGGCTGTTCCAGAAGAGGGTGTTGCACTGTATCCAGATGGTGGTGTCACTGTGTAGGGGTAGGACCCATTAGGCTCTGTAAAGACAATCTGCCCACCAGAGGAGGTTTTTGTTGTTCCACCTAAAGTGACGCTGTATGATGTACCCGATGGCAATCCAGTTCCATGGAATGTAATTGTATAGTTGGTAGGTGTACTAGTTGGAGGTGTTGTGGAAATTCCTTCAGCTGCTTGCACAAAGTTGTATGCATTGATTGACCCCCATCCTACAGCTAAACTATAGCCGTTCCTTGCACTGAATGCCCCGTTGGACCCATTGGAAACAAAGTAGAAGGGTGGCGCATTTTTATAAGTGCCATTAACTTCCGCTTGGCCTAGCTGGTATACAAGAGGGTCCATAAACCCAAGGTTCTTTCCCATGTAATAATCCATTGTTGCAATTACACCAGCTGCTAAAGGTGAAGCTACACTTGTACCCCATATTGGCTGCATTTGTCCTCCCACTTCAATTTCCATGTTGGCACCTATTGCGGATATATCAGGTGTACCTCTTCCAACTACACCATTTGTTGGATTGGCAGTTATTTGTGAATTTGCATCAGCACTCGCTTTTTGCCAGCTTGGTTCTGCAAACATTACACTGTCACCGCCTTGGGAACCATCCCCTGCATTAGGTGAATTGTACCATACTGCTTGTGTTTGGAAGCCTGTTGTGCCAGTACCATCACTAGAGGCAGATCCTGTTAAAGTAGCTTGGGTTCCACCTACTGCTAGTGATCCATATGTATTAAAGCCAACTGTTGCTGGAAAACTTGGAGAAGTATTGCCATTGGCATTTCCATCATCACCAGATGATACCAAAATAGTTATTCCCCTTGCTGCTGCTTGTTGTTCAAGGGATTGCCATGTCGTATCATTTGCATCTCCTCCACCCCATGAATTTGAAATTGCAACTACCTTGCTTAACGCATTGCGTATAGAGCTAGAAGCATTTGATGGGGGACTTAGAATATATGCAAATGCATCATCAAGTTCTCCCATAGAACCACCTGATGAATTGCCAGGACCATAAACTTCAACAGCTGTTATACCAGGTGCTGTACTGCCCACCATTTCAAGATCTAAAGTACTTTCGTAATTAGCTTGTGTCTGGTCATTTAATGAACTTGAACCAGGAGCTGCTGCGCCATCTATTGGGTAACCCATAATGGTTGGGGTTGGTTCACCAGACGGCAATGTTTGCTGGAAATAGGAACTTATATCAGAGGGATCAAATGCACCGACTTGATTGCCAGAGGAATCTACACCTCCCCAGAGAATTGTTGCTACTGTTTCAGTGGTTGGATAACCTTTTTTGTATAATAGGTTTAATTGATAAGGCACCTGTAGATCTGAACCGTATAAATCCTGAGAACTTCCACTTCCTGTAAATAAAGATCCAACATGAAGATCAAAATGAGCTCTGAACTGGGTATTCAATCCTGCAATGCCCACTACAAGCGGTGCAATGTAATTGGGTAGGTATACCTGGGAGGTTGGTGCATAGAAAGTTTCTTTGTTTAATTTTAATACACTTATTGTTGTGTGGAACGCACTTTCATATTGTGCCACACTACCATATAACTGGATTGTAACCCTGTCTGGAAATGTGGTTGTGCGAATGCCCTGTGAAGCGAAATAAGAGACAACTGTATCATATTGCACTTGGGTTGGAGAATATTCATTTACAAATTGCTGCTCTGTAAGGTAATCATGATAATACCTAGAATGAGGATTCTGTACCAAAGACAAAAACTGGTTCAATTGAGCTTCGTTGTTATATTTTAATGTTACCAACACATACAAATTTTGGTTAGGATTTAAATTTCCTATAATTGTAGCTTTGCCGTTATATACCCCTGCAATGTTGTTTCCTATATTCAGAAGGATTGTTTTATTGCTGCTATATAGGTAACTGCTAAACGTTACAAACGCTGTTAATGCTAACACTACTGCAAAACCTATTGCAATAATTTTTATTGCATTACTATTTTTATTACTCATTATAAGTTCACCTATGTATCTTATTGATATATAGGTATTAAAACACATTTTGGTCATTACCATTTCTTTAATGGTAAATACCACTTTTTTAAGTAAATTAGATCAATCTAAAAAGTTTAAATTTTAGATTTTACCCATTTATTTTTTGATTCATTGTATTCCATTCTGATGGCACTTAAAACCCATGCATTTTTGGTTTTTTTAGATGGAACCAACGTAATTTTGTAAGTATAAACACCGAATTTCATAAAATTTTTTATTTTCTCCATAGTGGGAACAAGAGTATCGAGATTTACTTCTATCTTAAATTGTTTAGTTCCAAGATAGTCAATCAACGGGTCATTGTATAATTCTTTTACATATGGGTCAATATAGCTTATTTCGTTTTCCCCATCTATATTATTTTTTGATTTCATATAATAATATAAATAAAAGGGGTATTTAATGTCTATTATTTAACAAAATTAGTTTTTTGAACCTTTTTTTGTATTGTTATTGTAGATTTCATTTTTGTTTTTTACCTTTTTATGTTTTTTATTTTCTTCAACTCTTAGTGCCCCAATAGCAATGATCAAAGCAACTTCAATAATACCTATTATGGACAACACTATAACAGCAGTACTTATATAACTTGTGTTTGTGCTAGAGGCTGTGTTATGGGTAGGAGATATGGCAGTAAAATATATTATTATACTTACGTTTTTTCCGTTGACTATTATTGTTCCATTCTGGGGTTTAATTGAATATCCTTTTAGAGGATTGATCGTATACGCATATTGGCCATTAGTAACAGCGTAATAAATGTTTGGATAGGAGGAGGTTACAAATGTATTGTTTAGCTTAACGCTCCATTTGGTTGTTTTAAGCCCACTTTCACTGAAATTTATTAAGAAATAGTTGGAGGATAAATGAAAATTAATGTTTATCGAAATATTAAAGCCAGAAACACCGAATTCACTATATGGAGGAGTTGCAGCCATTCCTTTTATTGAGGATATTGCGTATGAATAGGTGCCGTTCGTCAATAAAAAGGTTGCTGTATTGTTATAAGAAGTCTCATTTATATAAGAAATTCCGTACGAACTATAATTAGTTATGTTTATGTTCCATGGCATATATTGAGGCAATCCAGATTCTACAAAAGATATTTTATATATATTGAGTAAAAACTTTATATGTATAGTAATTGAAGAATTTGTTACATTGAACATGCCTTGTATATTTGTTGTACGGTAATTAATAGGTGGGACTATTACATACGAATAGGTTCCATTAGGCAATGAAAAGTTTACGTATTGTGTTGTAGATGAATTATCCACATACATTTGTGTATTTACATTAAAAATACTTACACCCCAACTATAGCCAGATTTTAGAGATATATTTGATATTCCAGATTCAATGAATACAACTTGATATTGTTGTTTAAAAAATATGTATTGTATTTCATTATGCCCTGATACGTTGATCGTACCATAGCTAGGAGACGGCTTTGCTATAGCAATGGTTGTATAAACAGTAAAATAATATGTGTTGTTAAAAGAAAGGAAGGAGAAAGAGTTATTTTTTGTGAGAATGAGGGCATTGTAATTATTAGATATTTCTACAAACCAATCATTTTGGTATTTGCTACTGAGCCCTACGCTAATAAAAGATACATTATATACCTGTATTTTTGAAGGAACAAGTATAGTAATTGTATTTGATATCATATTAGATACATATACTTCGTTTTTGAGCAATAATATATAAACTGGCATTATACCAACTTGAATTTCATTTTGCTCCATTTTCTGGCTTATATTCACAATGCAAATGCTTGTTTCATTATAGATTGATAGCATTGCATTGTTGTTAATGTTATACAATAATTGGCTTTCACTGATTGAAGCATACTGGTATGTAGACATTACATATGTATCTGTAATATTGTAATTGTATGTACTTATAGATAACATACCCTTGCCCTCAATGGTATATGGGGATAAAATTTCTCCATATACATACAAATCTTTGTTTTGAGGATCAAAGGTTATAGCACTAGGGTCAATTATTCCGTATCCATAGAGATATAAATTTTTTGTAACCTTATTGCTGGTGGGATTTACAATAACGATACTGCTATTTATGCCATTTTCTAACACATATAATAATGAATTATATTGATCATAGGCCATTCCAACAACACTTGCATTAACCCTAATATTTAAAATAGAATAAAAATCAATAGGCAATGGGATATTATTGGCAAGCTTATTGGTTGTAATATTAAAAATACTTATGTTGTAGTTTTCATCAAGTATATATAAAGTTGTATTGATAATTAATAAACTGACAGGGTTAGATCCTAATGGCAATGGTATAGTATTGTTGATCTGCCCTGTTGATGTGTTTATTATATAGAGTGTGTTTTCATATCCACTTATTACATACAGGTTTTTATTCGTTGGATCATAAGTCATGTTTGTTGGCATTGAATCATATGGTAGGCTTATTCCTCCAATTATTCTGTTAGTAGTGGCATTTATAATGCTAATGTTAGATGAAAATGAATTGAGTACGTAAACATAATTGTCTACCTCACTCATGCATATAGGTGCATAACCTAAATTAACTGTATAGGCTACACTAGTTGCATTTATTGAAGTTATTGCATTTATTCCATAATCTACAATAAAAGGTTGCCCATTTACAATTGAAATGCCATATGGATAATAATTTGAAGGTAGAGTTATATTGTAAATTGTTGTCCTGTTGATTGCATAAATCGTACTTGTTTGGTAGTTAGCAATATAAACCAATCCGTTGTATTGGTCAAATGCCATATTTTGTATGGATGTATTCAGAGGAAGGGAAATATTAGATATATTGTTATCAGTAGTATTTATTATGTATATTGTGTCTGCTATTTTTTCGTTTTTACTTGAAGATGTTTGGGAGGGATACGCACTGATGTATAAATCTTTGTTTTGTTCATCATAAGCCATGGAGGTTGGGTAGTAGTTAGCTTTAAGAGATAGGTTTCCTACTATTGTATTGTTAGATGTGTCGATTTCACTTATTGTTAGATTATTGTTGCCGTTTTCACCAGAAACATATAATATGCCCTCCTTTGTGTTATATGCAATGTATTCTGGATATGCATAGGGAATTGTTTTTGATATTTTATTGGTGGTAGTGTTGAAAACGAGTATGCCACCATTTTGAGTAGTATTAGCTATGTAGAGAGTTTTATTGTTTGTAACTATAGCAGAATATGGAAAAGAATCATGCAGTGTGTAAAAACCATTTAGGGTATTATTAGATGCATTTATTTCTGCTATGTACGATTCACCATAGGAATTATAGCTGCTTGCGGTTACATAAACCATATTGTTAAATGGATCAAACACAATATTATTAGAATATATGTTTGAATAATTTTTGTAGATTATATTTAACATTTTTATGGTTGTTTTAGAGGATGTATTGTATATAGTAACATATCCGTTGTTGGATGAAATTAAATAAAGGTCTTTGTTTAATGGATTATAAGCCGAATAGGTTGGTTCATAACCTCCAGCGCCATAATAAATACCTTTGTATAAAGTATTGTTAGACAAGCTTAATGTACTGTAAACTTTTAAGCTATTAAAATAAGAATAGTTAGATTCAGGCATTGTACTAGATACAACCGAGTTTATTGATTTTTTGTATGTTATAGGGTTAACATTCTTGGATTGTAAAACAATCATAGGCATTGAAATAAATAATGTCACAACTATCACTATGATCATGTTTAACTTTTGTTTTTCTAACATACTTATATACAATATTTATGAATGTATATATTTTTTCATACTTGGTTTTCTTGAGATACTTTAACTCTATCCATCTATTTACAAATGGGCAAATAAAATTTACATTTAATTGGTTAAATATATGATAGTGTGTCAATATTGCTGTAATTTTAGGATGTTTATGCACAAATCTTTTGAATTTACAGCAAATTCGCTACACTATCATATATATATTTGTTTAGTGTTAGTTATTGTATTATATGGATAAAAAAGTTGAACCTAAAAATTTTAAAGAGTATATCTGGAACAAATTTATTTATATGGGTATTGCAGGGCCAGTTATCACATTATTATTAATCATTATAGATGTTTACCTTTCTCCCTGGTTTTCATGGAGTGGTAATGCATTAAGTGATTTGGGTGTAATGCCATATGGATATTTGTTTAATAGTGGCCTTATAATAGGTGGTTTATTATCAACGCTATTTGTGTTGGCAATTTTTAAAAAGATAAATTTTAAGCCATTATATTTGATAGTAATAGGTACAATCTCATTGGCTTTCGTAGGTGTTTTAAATGAACATTATTCTTATATTCATCTAGCTTTTGCATTGGTTTATTTTGTATTTACCCCCATAGGTATTTTGATTTATAGTTTCAAAACAAAAAAGATTTATAAATACTGGGGATTTTTTGTTAGCATAAGTTCAATAATTGATATAATTGTAGGGATATATTTTTATTATTTTTATATAAAAATTGGTTTAGCTATACCAGAAATAATTGAAGCAATTTTACTTTCTTTATGGTGTGTTGTAGGAGCTTTTTCAAATGGATATATTAATGGTAGCAATTGGAGCATAGTGTAAAAATCCTACATTGAGAGTTTACACATGAATCCTACAACAAATAAATTTAAATTTCATCTTCATGATGATAATATTTGCCTACAATGGGGATTTTTTCTCCACAATAAATACACCTGTTGCCTTTTAAATTCCATTTTGTAATAAAAAATCCTTTTCTTTCTATAACCAATTTTTTACATGATGGACAATAGGTGTTTTCTCCTTCATCTCCCCATAAATTGCCAATGTAAACATAAATGGCTCCCTCTTTTTTTGCCATTTCATAATGATTTTTAAGCACGCTTAAAGGTGTGTTTGGGTAATCCATCATTTTATAGTCTGGATGAAACGCAAGAAAATGTATAGGGGTTTCGTTGCCTAGGTTTTCTATAATCCATTTTACGAGTTTTCTTCCTTCCTCTAAATCATCTCCTACTTTTGGAACTAACAGGTCAGTAATTTCAATATGCACCTTTTTTTTGTATTCATTAAGGGCATCAAATATAGGGGTTGAATCTTTAATTCCTACATATTTTCTCAAAAAAGAGGTTGAACCATTCCCTTTGAAGTCTACTGTTATTGCATCAATAAAAGAGGAGATGTATTTGGCTGATTCTATGCTTGCATACCCATTTGATACAAATGTATTGAACAATCCTTTTTCTTTTGCCAAAACCGCAATGTCATGGGCATATTCTGCGAATATTGTAGGTTCATTGTAGGTATAAGAGATTCCTTGGCATTGGCCATCTATTGCCATTTTTACTACTTCTTCAGGGGATAACGGATACCCCTCTACATTCCTTCTTTGGCTGATATCATAGTTCTGGCAATATTGGCACATCCAGTTGCAGCCAGTTGTACTTATAGAAAAAACTTTTGACCCTGGATTGAAATGCATTAATGGTTTTTTTTCAATAGGGTCAATATGGTATGCTGAGGCAATGCCATAAGAAAGTAGATACAGTTTACCATTTATGTTTTTTCTTATTCCACAGAATCCAGTCGATCCTTCCTTCAGGTAACAATACCTTGCACAGGCAGTGCACCTAATGGCATTACCTTCCTGCTTATACAATATGGCTTCTTTCATTTTTATATTCCTGTCTGTTCTCTATACCTTCCATAAACTTGGGTTAATGCATTTATTATCTCCCCTAAGGTTACATTATGCTTTACAGCATCTAGGAATATATACATCATGTTGTCCCCTTTTTCTGCGCTTTTAACTATTTTGTTTATGTATTCTTCTACTTCTTTTTGGTTTCTTTTTTCCTTGAAAGCCTTTAGTTTATTAACCGCTTTTTTCTGCTTTTCTTCATCAATTACCAAAATAGGGGCATCTATCGCTTTTTCTACGTATTTATTAACGCCTACTACTATTCTTTCGTTTTCTTCTATTTCTCTCTGGTACCTGTAAGAGGCTTCACTTATTTCCCTTTGTACATATCCCCTTTCTATAGCTTTAACCATTCCACCAAGCTCGTCTAGTTTGTCAATGTATTTCATTGCTTCTTCTTCTACTTTATCAGTTAACCATTCGACATAATAAGATCCCCCTAGTGGGTCTATCGTATTGGTTACACCAGATTCATGTTCTATTATTTGCTGGGTTCTAACTGCTATTTTAACAGCTTTTTCAGATGGCAATGCTAATGCTTCATCATATGAGTTTGTGTGTAAGGATTGAGTGCCTCCAAGAACAGCTGCTAGGGCCTGTATAGTAGTCCTTATTATGTTGATTTCTGGTTGAGTTGCAGTTGCACTACATCCAGCTGTTTGTGTATGAAACCTTAACCATAAAGAACGTTGGTTTTTGGCCTTGAACCTATCTTTCATTACCTTAGCCCATATTCTCCTTGCCGCTCTATATTTAGCGATTTCTTCAAAAAAGTCATTATGTGCATTGAAGAAAAAGGATAACCTTGGTGCGAGCAAGTCTATATCAATTCCCCTTTTGATGGATTCCTCTACGTATGTAATTCCATCATAGAGGGTAAAAGCAAGTTCTTGGACTGCAGTTGAACCTGCTTCTCTTATATGGTATCCACTTATGGATATTGGATTCCATAAAGGAGTATTTTTTACAGAATATTCAAAAGTATCAATAACTAGTTTCAATGATGGCCCTGGTGGAAAAATAAATTCTTTTTGGGCTATGTATTCCTTGAGTATGTCATTTTGGATTGTGCCTCTAAGCAGATTTGGCGCAAACCCTTGATGTTCCGCTGTTGCTATGTACATTGCCCATATAATAGCAGCAGGGCTGTTTATTGTCATGCTTGTGCTTACTTCTCCCAGGGGTATGCCATCAAAGAGAGTATGCATATCCTCTATAGAAGATATAGATACACCGCATTTTCCTATTTCACCGTAGGATTCTTCATTGTCTGCATCTATACCATATAAAGTAGGCGTATCAAAGGCAATGCTTAAACCTGTTTCACCTTCAGATAGAAGATACTTTAAACGCTGGTTTGATTCTTCTGCTGTTGCAAAGCCAGAAAATTGCCTAAGTGTCCATACCCTTCCTCTGTACATGGTTGGATGTATTCCTCTAGTAAATGGATATTGCCCAGGATACCCTAATTTTTCGTCATATTTAGAACTATCAAAATGTTCAGGTGTATATAGTAACCCTATCTCGATATTAGATAGATTCTTAGCTACTTTTTTGTATTGAGTTTTGCTGACTTCTTCTTCCCACTTTTTTTTGTTACTTTTATTTATGTTATTATCTAAATTGCTTGCCATAACATATAACATTTATTATTTTATATAAGTAGATTATGATTTAGTTGGTAGTATAATATTGTTTATCTTTCCTTAAGGAGTATTTTATAGCTGTAAATATAAAAGTTAAAGGTTTATGGATTATCTGGATACCATATAACTTTAGGTATTTTTAGTTCATCGTCATCAGATACAGGGGTATAAAGCTTGTAGATTACCCCTAATTCTTTCATTGTGGAATGGAGTATTTCAACCTTTAACAAAAATTCTTCATCACTTTGCCATTCGAACACAATATCATGTTTTCCTCTGATGAAGGTAAACCCTACTTTTTTCTTAATATATCTAGCTACGTCAGCTGGACTTTTGCCTGTGCTAGTAAATAATATATCTACAAATGTCCTCATAGTTATCAAATTAATGTAATTTACATATATTATTTATATTTTTCTTATAATAATATCGTCTTTGGAAAAAGAACGCCATATGATTTTATAGCCTATCATGTTTAAGAATGGCTCTGGATCAACATGAATAGATTCTAAAAAAGAAATAACCATACTATAATTAGGCATTAGTGATTCAATTTTTTTTGTATATTCTTTTTCATATATTGGATTGATGTAAAACGTCCCTTTTTTTATAAACCCATGTTCCAAAAGTTGCTTTTTCATTTCACTTTTTTCCACATATTTGCTTTGCACAATACCCAAGCTCAAAATATCATTTAACTCGGGGATTTTTTCTTCTACAATTGCTTTACTTTCTCTCTGTGTTTGCAAAAAACCTTTTTTCTTTAACATCATACCAATAATATTGGCATTTATTGATTTTGGATCTATTGATTCATGCTCTATATCACCACAGTTGCCTTCTTTTAGGGGTATTGTAAAATATGCAATTTCATGCTTTGCTAATATGGCTTCTTTTTCTTTTATGTAGCTATGATCCCAAAAATTTAAGAATTCCAAGTAAGCAATTTTTTCATTATTTAATATAGCTAAATCAGGTACAAAAATATTATTTTCTAAAACAATAGGATTTTTGTTAATTACAACCTTAAGATTATAAAAATTGTTGAGGTCTTTTATAAGTTGGGGATTGATAAGATATGTCTGGGGATTGTTCTTTATAAAAAATTTAGAAAAAGATTCATCCATTGAAAGCAACAACTTTTTTTTCTTTTTGGCTTTTCCTAAAAAAATCTCAGATTCTATATTCCATTTACTAGTGGTAACAATATTGGATATGGCATTGCCTACAACAATAGAATAACGCTCTTGGTTATGATGGAGGGAAGAAGGGGCTTTTATGTTTATGTATATAACGCCTTTATCAAGTACCATTTTGTACATTACCTTTTGCTGTGCTATATTAGCGCAGAGCTCAATCATATTTTCAGGCAAGGTAATTTTTATATCGTTCGCCCTAAACAATATTGAATTTAATATATATCCATTGAACTTTTTAACTAGTTCTTCAATAGGGATGGGTTCATAACCAGTTAGTAGATAATTATCTTCAATATCGCTATAGAGATATTGTTCAATTTTTTCTGGTTCTACATAAAATTTTACAGAAACTTTTTGAAACACTTTTTGCCTTTCATTATCGTTTAATGCACCATCTGGGGCTTCTTCAAATACTGCTTTCCGTATTGTAACAGGATCTATAGGAGAATCCATTTTGAATATTGCATTAGAGAGAAGGTATTGCTTGATAGCTTTAGCTAGTTTATAATTTTTATTGCTTTCTTCCACTTCTATAAATTTTTTTTCGATTTCCTTTTTTTTATTTCCTATGTTATCAACCAATATTTTTTGCATTTCATTAAAGAGTGTAACATCCTCTTGAAATGTAATAAACAACTTGCCTTTTCGGCTACGCAAAGGCATTAGGTTTTGTGGCAACACCTTTTTTTCGCCTCCTTGAAGTACCTTCCTCTACAGTTTTGCTTGATACCACTTCGTATAGTATGGCTTTTTTTCCATTTCCAGGCCTGAGAATCCTGCCTAGCCTCTGCCTAAACTGCCTCGTGCTTCCACTGCCGCTTAATACAATTCCAATGGAAGCATCAGGAACATCTACACCTTCATCCAAAACTTTAGAAGATACAAGTATCCTGTATTTTGATTCTTTAAAATTTTTGAGTATTTCTTTTCGCTCTTCTTTGCTTGTTTGGTAAGTTATGCATGGAACTAACAGCGAAGATGACACTGCATATGCCATGTCATTAGTTTCAGTAAAAATGATTGTTTTCATTCCCCTTTGCTTAGCAATAATATCTTTCACCACTTCAATCTTGGCAAGTGGATTGAATGCTATATCCCTTGCCATACGCCATGCTTTCAAAGCATTCCTACCTTCTGGATTCCATGATCTTTGTATAAAGGAACTAAAATCCCATGGCGTAGAAATTCTCATATGGTAATGTTTTAAATATTTTACGAATATTTCTCTCATTTCATTATATTTTTTTATTTCGTCGCTATTTAAATCTACATATATCTTTCGTATTTCAAAATTGGCAATATTTTCTTTTAATTCATCAAAGTTTACTTCGATTATTTTTCCCCCCATTAAGTGTTCTAGTATCTCGTGTAGCATATCTGGACGTTCATAGGTTGCAGTAAGTCCCATTCTATAAGGGGATATAAAATCTTCAGCAATCTTCCTAAAATTTTCTGATGGAAGATGGTGCACTTCATCTACTATCAACAATTTGAATTTATTTCCCAACTCCTCTTTATAAATAAGCGCACTTTCATAGGTTGCAATAGTTATTGGCTTTAGGATTTTTTTACCTGCTCCATATTCACCAGCATCTATACCAATCAATCTGTATATGACTTCATGCCACTGATGGAGCAGGTCTATTGTTGGGACAATAACGATGGCAGAAGACTGCATTTCTTTTATTGCTGAAACGCCAATATAGGTCTTACCTGCAGCTGTTGGAAGAACCAGTACACCTTTGTATGAATTATTTATCCATGCACTCAGAGACCTTTTTTGGTAATCTCGTAAATCAATTTCTGCGTTTATTTTTTCCATAGGAAGGAACTGTGATGCATTATCTTTGTATTCTATTTTACTTTTATTTAGCCAATCAATTATTTCGTCGTATTTTAGTCCGTTAGATACATATCCATATATTTCATCTTTGGAAAAATATGGCAGTTTTTCATTGGATATTAATAAACCTTCTTTGTAGTATAATTCTATCATTTAGATATTGATATCATTGTTTACATAATTACTTTTCCACTATTCCATTTGCAGTTATTCTAAAAAGTACATATGAATTTATTTTTAGATTTCTGCTTTTTATAACTGTAAATTTTCTTTCTTCCCCGTAATCGCTTACACGTTCTACTTTGTATATAGCTTTAGAGAAATTTGATAAAACCATTCCCCCTAAAGGTTCTTCTGTTTTTGTGTTTGGATTATAATGGACTTGGTTAGTAACGATTACACATACATCTCTTATGTGAGAAATTTCTCTTATAATCTGCATTTGTTTTGATAATGCCTCTATATCCATTCGTTGAGTTTCTTCGTCATAGCTTTTTCTATATAGGATAGTTATGCTATCTACAACCAATGCTTTTATCTGTTCATTCTTTTCTATAGCTTTTTTGGCGTATTCTAATGATTCTAATAATTCATTCATTGTTTTTGGTTCTGAAACCAGCAAATTTTTCATGCTATATTCATTCCCCAAAATTTGGGCTAATCTATTCATGTTGAAAGGTTCTGTGTTTATTAGTATTGCCCAATCATCCCTTTTTAGTACTTCCCTTAAAAATACAAGCACAATATTAGTTTTACCACTTCCAGCTTCTCCGTAAATTTGATTTATTATGCCTGTTTCAAACCCGCCTTCTAATACTATGTCTAGTACTGTATTTGTCGGGTATTTATCCAATTTTTTTACACCCTATTTTACTATGGTTTTTATGTATAAGATTGTTGCCTTGGAATGATTTTACAATTTTGCAATGTAATACAAAAGAAATATTTTTTAATATAGAACGGATATTAAAGATTAAGTGTATTTATGATTCTAAATATTCCAATTATTTCAGAAATAAACCAGATTATATCTCCATACTTTGCTTTTGTATTTTTGTTTCTTTTAGCTGTTGCTATAATATTTTTTTCGCTGTACATATCAGCTAAAAAAAAGATTAATATGCTTAAAAACACGGATTTAACTATAAAATATCATATAGTTAAACAGGGAGAACCTAGCAAACCCAATAATCCAAAACCCAATAATCCAAAAAAGGAGGTAAAGAATGTTGAACCTAATAAAACCAATGAGGGGGTATTAAATAAAGAACTAGTAAAACCCTTGCCAAGCTATGCATTGACTCCGGATCCATTGAAGAATATTTCTAATTTGATTGATTCACAGAATGCTAATTCCGATGAACTAGTTAAAAGTGATTTGAGTAAAGATACGGCTTTGTTGCCTTCTAGTATGGCATCAAACAATGAATCCTCTAGTAAAGTGGATAACGTTATTAATAATAAAGGGCCATTTGTTAATACAAGTGCCAAGGAAGGATTTACTGATGTTAAGAAGGGTATTAAGACTCAAATGGATTTAGTTAATAAAAAGGTAGATAGTTTAGGGGTTAATGAAAAAAGTAATGGCATAAATAGCAATATAAAAAAAGAAGAGATTAAAAATGAGCCTATGTCTATGCCGCACAATTCTGATAAAAACGTTGAGGATTCAAAGGTAAAGGAGAGCATTAA
>Ga0209120_1000556_pt1 | contig 15247 bp, 26 predicted proteins | sample JossMetagenome_FD_184730 | JGI IMG/M metagenome (GOLD analysis project Ga0209120, IMG submission 184730) | Hot spring microbial communities from Joseph's Coat, Yellowstone National Park, USA - JC2_E (SPAdes) (version 3) | ecosystem: Environmental > Aquatic > Thermal springs > Hot (42-90C) >... | reverse complement strand
AACACTAACCCGGCACATATCTTTTCTTTTAAGTTACCCGATATTTTTAGGACTTTCTTATTAGTATTTATCCATAACCATATCTTCCTCATGACCTCGGACTGTGATAATCTACATTCCTTAGCAACATCTATCAAGTTAGAGTAACATGTATCGGGCAGTTTAACGCTGAATACGTGTTTACCAATGACGTTGCTATCGTTAATAAATATAATTTGTTTAACTGTATTATTATCAATATTGCAAAGCACGGGTCTAATTACCCATGCGTTATGAATGATGTTAGGGTTACCCTTAAAGCTAACTATCCTCATTCAGAACACCTTCCTGATTATGTGCCTTATAAGAAAAATGAGCTTCCTCCTCCTCGTGATTTTAACTTTCTCCGTGAATAACACGTTAAAATACTTAGCCTTATCGGGGAAGTACTTGAGTCTAAAAAAATTCAACGTACTCCTTTTATGGTCATCGCCTAACATGAATTGTAAATAAAAGAGAGTGCTTAACTCTACGTCATTAGTTAGCTCAATGACTATATGTATATGGTGACCTGATGATGACGGTTTCCAATATGCGTTAGCTTCAGTGTAACCTAGGCTTCTCAGCATCTTTAGCTTATCCTGTAGTAGTTTGTCAGGGTCGTAATACTCCACGGGTACATCAACGTCTATTTTCAGAACTCTATCGTAAAAGTTTCTTCCTTTGTTACTCCGTTCCCGTGTTCCCATACCGCCCGTCCCTCCTTTATTTCTCCATTCTCGTACCAAATTCCCGAGTCCGTTATCAATGGGATCACTTGGAACCCGAACAGTTCCACCATTTTCTCCATAAGAAAGTCCTCCAGCATTGCCCTCAATCTCTTCTCCGACATTGTCAGAGGATAGCACCCCTGTATTTCTGCATTCAAAGGGTGACTCTCTTCGTCGTAATCGAAGCTCAATTCTAGGCAGAGGCTCACTTGTAACCCCTGCCTCCTTAAGGTTGATGATGTCGGAGAAACTGAGTTCTTCAATGTGCTTAATAATAATGTCGATATACCAATATTTTTTTCTGACATCACACACATACATTTTATCATCGTATAACACTGTTATACATGTAGAATTTAAGTCTTTCTTAGTTCTAGCACAAAAAGTTTTATATTGATAACGTTACACTGTAACGTATGGGTAAAATACTTTCTATAAATTTGGACGAATACACTGCTAATTATATACTAAAACTCGCACAAACACAATTGATCACTCCATCAGAAGTAATTAGGAGGAGGATTTATAATTTCTTTAACGTGCCTAGGAATAATACATCACAATATTTACCACGTTACCATTATGCAGTACATAAGCGGTATGTCGTTAGAGTGTACTTACCTGATTACTTGTACGATGCAGTAATTGAGTATACCAAAAAGAATAAGATATCACTAGCTGAATTTATTAGGAAATTATTCATGGTGGAGGTCGTTGAGTGACCTAGAAAACACTATTAAATATTTATTTGCCGTAGCGGAACACGGTAATCTAAAGTATGTTACCGTAGACCCTACTATTACGCCTAAAGAGCTAGAGTCAATATATGACATGTACCCCTTCTTACTTGATGAGAAATACTCGTTAATATGCTCACCTTCTAGAGAGCCTACTAACTGTAGGTTGATAAGTCCCGGTTTCGGTGTAATATGTGAAAAGCCACTTTATTCACATACAGTTACATGTTACAACCCGGTAACTGGGTCATTGTTTTCTAAGAGCGAGAGCGAAAAACTTTTCGAAGACATTAAAAAAATGCATAAAATATGCATGGTACGTTTCAACCTACATGTGAAGAACATTTATGCCCCTCCTAAAGTTTCAGAAGTCCCCGTACAGGAAAACCCTGTCCCTCCTCCAGACGTGGAGGAGCCTGCAGTAAAAAAAGACATTGATGAATTATCAAGGATAATCGCAAACCTGAAGTCAACGTACGGCACTCCCGAGAAAACTGCACCTCCTACGCCTCCTAAGCCTCCTCCTACTCCTCCTCCTAAAAAACCATCATACAAAATGTGTATATCGTTATCCAACGAGTTCGGTTATCCCGAATTAAAGGACGCTATCAATTCAGGTAATAAGGACGCGATGATGTCGGCGTTAAAGGGATTATCAGAGATAATTTTGTCTAGCGATGAAGCACTAATAGACTATACTGAATACGCTAGGAAACTTAGGATTTGCCAGCACGAGATCGAGAAGGCATGAAATTGAGATGTAAACAATTAGATAATAAAAAGGTACTTATTATCCCGTCGTATTATGAAGACATGTTCGAATTAGGGAAAAAGTATGATGGGATGACGTGTACACGTACGGCGAGGTACCTGTGCTTACTCATACCGTCCTATAGGTGGGACGAATTTGAGGACGGGAAACAATATGAGATAATTTTGACATTAGAAAAAAAGGATTAACTTAGCGTGGTACACAATAGTACCATACGTTTTGGTTTTGTATTATAAAAATAGCGTGTTTAACTTGTTCCTCACACCATTCTGGGTATTCAGACCAAACCCCATTGCCACACTGTACCCATGTATAATGAGTACAGCCTTCATAGTGATAGGGAAATCCGCTTTCATGTCCTACGCGGGCAAGTTCATGCCCGCATATAGGACAACGATAATGTATTATCTCTTCAGGTTCTGCCATTGTATCACCTTATTATATATTCCAATAAGTGCTATAAAAACCTTTCGAGAGAGAGATAAATAAAAAAACAAACATAGCATATTTTTCGCTCGATATCTTTTTAAGCAATATTCCTTATATATATATTATGCAGTCAAGTAGAAAATATTTAAATGCACCAAAAAAATATTTGGATAAGAATGAATTTTCTTATTATTTATCTCTTGTAAAGAAAATAGCTAATTTTGACCCACAGACTAAGAAATGGTACGTAAGCGAATATAAGGTAAACCAGTTAACAGATGAACAACTTGATGAAATACTAAACGAATTATCGAAATATATTGAAATTAATGACCTAGATACTACAAAATCAATAAATGTTTACGGTAACTATGTTAAGGTCTTTGATAATGTTGATAGATATAGGGAGAGCCTAGAATATCACATAAGGAAATTCAATATTAAGACTCATAAATTTGATATTATTACAGTTCCATTATATTTTGACCATGGGAACTATTTCGTTACATTCAGGGGTTTCTTATGGAGACTAAAGAAAAACAAATTACTGGATATTGACGATAACTTTTACGAAAATTTCAATACTGAACCCATAACGTTAGATAATTACGAATTTAGGGATTATCAATATAATGCCGTGAAGAATTGGCTAAAAGCAATAAATCTACAGGGAACGGGATTAATTCAATCTCCAACGGGGTCAGGGAAATCGGTAATGGCGTTAATGGCAATTAAGAGCTTTCTAAAACGGTATCCAAACGCAAAGATACTTTATCTTACATTAAACACCACATTACTAAAACAATTCCAAAGGTATCTAAAAAATGAGGGGTTTAATTCTGGAATTATAACAGGTGAAAAAAAGGAGTTTAATGAGCAAATTACAAATTTAAGCGTAATGACGGCATATTATGCAATTGAAAAAAGTAAAATAAAGATTGAAGATAATGAATACTTTGATAGTGCTGAATTAAATACAAATGAAAAAGAGAAAGTGAAAGAACTATTAAGTGAAGTTAAGCTTATCGTATTTGATGAGGCTCATCATGTTCCCGCCGAAAGCGTGAAAAGTGTCCTAAAGTTTGCAAAAAATACTATAAGGTTAGGCTTAACGGCTACACCATTTAGGGATGATGGGAAAGAGGCAATTATTTACGCTTATCTAGGGGATCCAGTGACTAACTATCATCTCATGGACTTTGTGAATAAAGGGATTTTAACACCACCATTAGTAAAAATTGTAAGAGTAATCACTAACGAAAATAATTGTGATGATTATAACGAGTGTAAAAATATAGCGTATAATGATGAAAATGCAAATAATAAAATAGCAGAAATAATTAAGAATGCAGATAAACCCGTATTAGTATTAGTAAAAGAAATATCACAATTGAATAAATTGCACGAATTAATACCAGATTCAGTGGTATTAACTGGAAATGACGACTTAGATGAGAGGGAAAAGGCTATAGATGACTTGAATACGGGAAAAATACAAGTGTTGATAGCTACAAATATTTTCGATGAAGGTATAGATATTCCAAATATTCACAGTTTAGTATTAGCATCAGGCGGGAAATCAAAAGTCAAATTATTGCAGAGAATTGGCAGAAGTTTGAGGAAAGCAAATAATAAAGATAGAGTGATAATATACGATATCAGTCATAAATTGAAATATTTTGAAAGACATGAAAACATTAGGATAAGTGTATATGAGGATGAGAAAATACCATACGAAATAATTTAATGGTGCAATATTATGTCAAAAATGAGAAAAATAATAAATAAAAAAAAGAATAACTTACGGGGAAAAGACGGTATCCTTTAACGCATCCCAAATTTGTGGTTTGCTTTCTTTTAAGTTCTTTGCTCCTTCTATTGCCCCTTCTAACTCCATGCATTCCTTAACATCATGAGCTACTATGTAGTTGTATATTTCGGGGTTTAATTGCTTTTTTGCTAAATATTTAAAAAAATAAATTTTTTTATCAGAGCTTAGACACCCCTCTTTAAAGGTGTCTAAGTCCATTTTAACGTTTAGAAGATCCTCTAGAGTTATCATACGGTAATTTTTCGTTTTCTCATATATATAGTTTTCTCTCGTAAGATTTTTAAGAGAGATAACGAAAAATATCCTTATGAGTGAACTGTATAGTCTACTGGAAAACGAAATAATGGAATTTGATGTAATAAAATTGTATTTTCAGAATCAAAAATTATATGTAACTGATGAACAAAATGAAATAGTAAATATAATAGAAAATGATAATGAAGATACTAACGAATTTATAACCAAAGTGAAAAAAATAATGACAGAAATTAAAAAAGATACGATAACAATATACAAAGAGTCATTAGTCCATTATTATGAATACGTTGAAGAAATTTTCCAGAAACCTAAGAGGTATCAAGTGGATTATGATTATTATTTTCCACCAGTTGAAATTATCGAAAATAAAATCATTAATAAAAGCAATATTCAAGCGGTGCTAATGAATTATGAGACCAATTACATCCTATTAAAACTTATTGACAAATTTAAATTTTATCGAAAAGAAGAAAAAAACGATGTCTGGACTGTATACTGGTATTATTATTTTACAAATGATTATATAATTATATGGCAAAGAGAGGATCATTATATAACAGACTACAAATTATTTTTTGTTAATCCATAACCATTATTTTTTTTCTGCAGCTTTCTCTTTATCAAGAAAATTTAAGGGTTAATTCTCTGCTCCTAATTTTTATCCATTTTGTAATATTATTTGTTTTCTGATTTGTTTTAGAAGAGGAATTCGCAATTTAGGTTTTTATCTCCAAAAACATTTCAGAAAACAAATATTATTACAAAATTAATAAAAATTATATTTTAATCTCCTAAAACATTTCAAAAAACAAATAATATTACAAAAGTGATAAAAAATGTGCAGAAAAAAAATAATGACTTAGAACTCAAAGATTTTAGGCTTATAAGCCTTAAGCATACCTTTACTAACGCCCTTAACCCAATTGAGGCATGAATCAATATGCCAATATTTTGCGTATGGCGGGATTTCGATAGCCCAATTATGACTAATTGGGTTGAAGCCAATCAGATAATACCGCGGTGATTGAAATCTTCTATGATTTATTAGCATAACCTTAAGAATCAATTGACCTAATTGATCATACCCATAATCTAATACATATGTATATTCTAAGGGATATTCTATCCTATCGATTTCTATAAATTTCCATAAAATATAGCAAGTTATATATCCGTGATAATCTGCAAGCCTTAAAGTATTTTTTCTATGTTCTAATGGATCAAATACGGGAATAAGTTGTATTGGAGACAATGGTTTTCCAAATGCTTTAAATAACATATTTTTGAATATACTATTTTTTCTAATTTTTCTTTCCAAATTTTCCATTTTCGTTTTTCTCATCTTTGAAACCATCTTAATTTTTCTCATTATTTCATCTGCTTTGACATTATTTATTTGTAATATGTTCATCTTGTTATTAAATATTATAGTTGTTATTTTATGTCTGTAATTATAATATTCTTTATTATCAAAATATAAATAGTTTCTATGATTAATAACATAATTTTCATTTGACCCCTTAACTTCTATTTCGATATTTCTAAATGAATGAGTTAAAATATTCAATAAGTCTTGTTCTCCATGCCAAAAACTTCTAAATGTATTATAATTTATTATAGCAGTATATTCGTTATCATGTTTGTAAATATCAAATGAGATATTATAAAATCGTATATAGATACTGTCATTTTGTTTAAATTGCACTAGTACATTAAAATCTTTTATGTGATAATTATACTTTGCTACTAGTATTACACTTTCTCTATTAATAACATTATCAAAATTATTTGTATCAAAAAGATATTTAAACCATTTTGCAAAATCATAAAGATTATTTTCCCATTCACTCCTAAATTGATACCCATATTTTTCTATTGTCCTTTTTCCTTTCACTTCATTCACCACTTAAATATAGGACAAGAAAGCTTATAAGTCTGAGAGAGAAAAATAAAGCAGTGAATAATATGGAAACTATCTTAATCCAAAAGGGAAACCCTAAATTAAGTCAAAATGTGAATTTTTTGGAGTCTTCAATATATGAAAAAAACGATTTACGAAAGCAATTAAAAGAAGGAGACAATTTCGTAATACGCCAGGGTGATGTTATAATAACCAATTTGGACTTATGGGGATTAGAAGAGATCTATATACCGCATATCCCATTATTACAGAAGAATATTGAAGTAGTAAACGATTCTCATTACATCATAATGAGTAGGGAAAAAATAACACTAGTTCACAATGAACATGGCATAGTAACATTACCTAAGACGAATTTCCACGTATACAGTATAAGAAGTTATACCAGTAAGAGGGTTATGGACTAACCCCCTTATTTTTTTATTCATAATTTTTCTCACTTTTGACATTATATTACAGTCATTAGACTTTTACAGCATGTGTGTATATATATAATATAGGTATATCACAAAAACTAGGGGCTAATAAAACCGATAATAAAAATAGTAATTATGAAAATAAAAAAATATTATAACTTAAAACACTCTCTTACTTCATCTTTACTTAGTTTAATTGAAACGTTATAGTAATTTACGTATATATCCCCGTTTTTGAAATTCGTAAAAAAAACAACTGGTTCACCATCAATTATGATTTTTCCTAATTTCTCCATTCTATCAGGTAAGTCATCAGAGTAAATAATATGGTTCTTGTCTCTGATATATTTTTCTGTGCATATTAGTAATTGTTTTAGAAAATTTTCGGCGAATTTAGTCATTTTCAAATTCAACCTCCATATCATAAATTAATGCTAGCTCTGCTAAATGCTCTTTAATTTCCTTTCTCGTGGATTTATCAAAAATTGACAAATCCACGGTTGTCCTATTATTTACCGCTAACTCTCTGCAGATCCTTAACTTCTCTTTCTCTGAATATGATAAATTGTCTTCACTTAACCACAGGGGTATTAAAAAACGACTTATACACTCATAAAACATATTCTCACTCATTTTTTTCTCACTACATGATAAAGCGAAAAACGAGCTTATATTTATTTCGAGAGCGAAAATGGACACATCGCACGATAAAAACAACGATTACACTCATTAAATGGATGAACCCTTTTCCCCTCCTTATACTGCTTTACTATTTGTTTCAGATAGTTATCATTAATTGGAACCATTGGCAATAAGGAGCTACCATCGTCACTAACTACATTACCATCAGCGTAAACTATAACCTCGTGAACGTCATTATCCAGAATGTAAAATAATAACCCCTTCTGGACGTTCAGCATGAAAATGTATAATTGTAATTGGAATATGTGTTCAGGATATGCAGGAAATACAAGACGGTGAACGGTCTTAATCTCAACTGGAGTGCCATCCTTAAGCACAACATCGACCGAACCATTAATACTAATGCCATCAACTTGATAACTAACCTTTTTCTCTACCTCACTAACAGCGTCCTTTATCAACTCTTGTAACCCCTTATGAATCGCTATCCCTCTCAGCATCGGAAAAATATTAAGTGAACCCTCCTTCTTTCGTTGATTATCAAATTCGCGTTTAGCTTGACACTCACTAAGGTGAGAAACCCATACCTCATTCTCATTCCTTTCATGCATGTCATTTTCCTTTGACATGTATAAGTCAATAAGTAGCTTCTTCATTGACATAAAATTCTCACCGCCTTCTCGCCTAATACTTTGACCGATACTTGGACATTAAGACAAATATCGTTCTTATTCTTTATTCCCATGTTAAGCAACTCCATAGTCCTTTTCCTTCCAATACCAGGTATTTGGATCAACGATAAACCCTCTAACGGCACCCCATTCGCTACTTGTAAGTGATATGACATAACCTTCCTAGCCTCCTTTTTCATGTCTAAAGCGTCAAAAATTCGGTATAGTCCGAAAGACTGCCATGCGACTGTAGAAATTAAACGGTTCAGGTCACTAAACCCCAAACGTTGCGAGTGTTTTATAATATCACTCTCGTCCATACCCGATATCCAAGCGTCTATTACCCATTTTACGTCCTCGCCCTTACTAGCCTCAACGACCTTAGGACTGGTCAATATAAGCTCACGATAATTATGATTACCGTCCAGTCCCTTAATGTAATGACCGGCAGACTGAATATCAAGGTATGAGTAACCTACAGCTCTACCATACTTAGTTATGTACCACCCATTACCATCCCACCCAATAATCTTATACTTCTCCATCTCCATCAATGCGTCATCAAGCCTCCTCTTAGTAACGTCACCGAACGATAAAGAATACGAGACGTTCCTAAGTAAATCGTCCTCTCTCGCCCATTCAAGTCGCGTTAGGATAGCTATAATCAAGTCATAGATGTTATGAGATAGTACAAGACCCTGTTCCTCACCAACGATATACTTCTTGAGATACTTCTTAGCCTCACGTTCGTCTTGAGCATCAACGATACACATACCTTCCTCGTCAAAGCCTGGTCTACCAGCTCTACCGCAAATCTGTTCAAACTCAATCGTCGTCAGCTCTCTCCATCCACTAAACCGTCCTTGTTCAATTATCGGTAAACGTATATCATCAAATATAACAGTATGAAAAGGCAAATTTATACCCTGACCTAGAGCAGTAGTGGATATGACTATATTATACTTCCCCTTCAAAGTACCGTCAATAATGGACTGTCTAATAGCAGGGTCTAGCCCGGCATGAAGATAAGTTACCTTATCTTGATATACTTTCCTAAACAAATAGTATAGAGCCTCAGCCTTCTTTCTCGTATTAGAGAATATCATCACAACTTTACCATTCCTAACAAGTTTCCTAATAATGTCGCCCTTAAAAGTTATACTGTCACTATTGCCGTATAAGGTATTACCTACCCTCACATACTTGTAAAGAGGAATAGGTCTATAGTCACTCTTAATAACCTCAGCATCAAGCCATTCTGCTATCTTATTTACGAAAGGTACGGTAGCACTCATTGCTACTATCCTTACACTCTCATCTTTCGCCCATACAACTAGATTTTCCACAGCCTTTCCCCTCTCATTGTCACTAACGTTATGAATTTCATCTAATACTAGGAGTTTCGCGTTCTTGAGAAACGCATAAGGTCTCCTAACGATACTGTCAGCTTTCTCATATGTTGATACGATGATCTTATGGTCAATATCATCGGGGTCGTCCTCATAAGCCTCGGTAAGTAACGGCAATACGGAAGGGTACGCATCTAATAACGGTGCTACTTTAGTCCTCACATCATCAACGACTTGGTAAACTATTGCCTTTAATGGCTCAGCGTAAATAACCCTACCAGGAGCGTCTAAGGCTAATACTTCGGCTATGAACGTCTTCCCGGATCCCGTCGGCGAAACGATGAGAAGGTTCTTATCGGTCTCGATATACTTCTTTAGTACTTGCTTTTGTAAATCATTGAGTTGTATTTCCGTCATGTTTCTTTTCACCTTTTCGTAGTTCAAACTCTTCTTCACTTATCTTTTTTAACGCCATTATTTTCGATACTCTTATCATTACAGGAGAGCCTAGAATGTCTTCCCCTACAATTTGGTTATAGTCTGTAATTTCTTCTATTTTTAAAATATATGTTCGTCCCGATATTAACACGGAAACGCAATCACCGGGACGTAATTCCATTTTTCCGAAATAGATTGATTTGGGCATGGTAACAGTGTTACATCAAAAAGAAATAAAAGTTTCTGAAATGAAAATAGTGACACATGAGCGTGTACTGTATAAAAGAAATAGAAGTTTGTAGTACTCAAGAAGAGATTGAAAAATATTGGAAATCAATAAATGTATATGAGAAATATATTACACCGTATGCTTTTTATGCCAAATGGACTGAGTTCTTACTCAAGGACACTAACATAGTACCGCCTGAAGTACCAATAAAATTATTCAAATTTGGTAACACTAAATACTTCTACACTGCAATTGTGACGTATCTGGTATACAAGACACTACATACTGAGACACCGTTTACATTATACTTTGACGGATACGAACTAAGTACAAGTAATAAAAATAACGGACTAGAAATTGAGGTAACTCCAAGTCAAGTGATACCAACCGAATTACCAGTAATAATGCAAACAATTGTGGAATTAATGCAAGGAAAAACTTTCACTAAAGCAGAAATGACGGGTATAAAAATAAAAAACGTATTGGCTTAAATAAAGGGGTTCTTAAGTATTAACATGTCTTGAGGATAATTACTCTTCTTAGTAGCTACTTCTGTAAGTACTGCACCTCTTTTAAGTGCAGGCTCCACATACTGCTTTACGGACATTGCGATTCCGGCAGAGGTACTATAAAACTTATTATCGGTGCAATTTTTCCTTATTAGTTCTTTCACTTTTTCATTTATAACGCCCTCACCCTTTATCTTATCTATCACTTCCTTATTGTCAATCAAGCATCCATCAATGTATGTTATGTACATCACCTTGCTAGTACCGTCAGGCATATCTTTTATCGTTGGCGTTACTGAAAATTTCCTTATTAATATGAGATGACCTACATGTGCCTTAACGTTCTCCCTTGTTTCCATCGGTGTTATATCATCGGTTGAGGCGGATGCCTCAATTTGTCTATCTCCCAGTATCTTATTAGCTTGTATTTCCTCTTCCTCGTTTTCGTCCTCGCTTTCGAGGACTTTAGGCTTACTCTTTGACATTTCGACTCATATAACAGTGTTTCAAAAAGAATAAAAACCTTTCCAACCATAAACAGACCCGATTAAGTTTAAATACAAGAATATAACACTGTTACACATGGAAATAGACGAAAATAAATTAAAAGAAATTCTGAATGAAATAGAAAACGAAAAACCTAAAATAAAAAGAGTGGACATATACAAAACCCAAAACCTGTTCTTAGGCATAACAGCATACACTAATAGTAAGGGTAACTTGAACGTATTACTAAATATTCACACAGTAAGACCTCAAAATTCAATAGCATTCCCACCAGAATATATTGACGAATTGAAAGCAATAATAACAATACTAGACAGGAATAAGGCTAAACTAGAAATACTTGATAAGTTCAATGAGAAGAGAAAGGGAGGAAAGGATCAAACTATAGACGTATTCAAGAAGTAATTTTTTTTATTGAAGTACTCATTTTTATATTAAAATGACTTATACGATTAAAGTATTTGACAAAGAAAAGAAGCAGATAGGAGAGTATAAAGAAGAATCATTTTCAGATTTTATTCAGAAACTAACTAAGCTATCAATAGATATGTCATGTTATCGACCTTCATTCACATATAATGAGTACGAATGTGCAAAGGGCTACATCATTATCGAGAATGAGACAAAAATGTTATAAATACCGGGTCAGAATAACAAAGGGAGAGAAAAAATGTCAATATATGAGGACATGGAAAATAAGGTAAACCAAGTAGAACAAGCCCTAAGTTCGGGTAAAGTAGTATATGTAACAGGTAAAAAAATAAAAAATATAAGGATAACTAATAGTGTGAGGACTAAAGTTGTAATAATAGAATTCGATGACAGTACTACAAGGAGTTTCTACATTTCAGATTTTTTAAGAGCATCGGTGGTAATAAAATGATAACACCTAGCGAACTTGCCAAAGAATATGTTAATAGGTTAAATAACGAGATTAAGGGAGGAAAACACGTAATGTATAAGGGTGGAGAAGTGAAGGAGATAGAAATAGTGGAACTAGTGAATAAGATAAAAATACACATAATTTTCAAGGACGGTACGGAAATACTTATACCTCCATCAGTATTTTTAGCATCGAAAATAAATATATTTTAATTTTTTATTAATTTACATTTTCCTCTTATCTTATGTAATAATGCCCTACAGTCAATATTTCTACTGTATAACGTTATACTTTCAACATTATCTTCCCACCTAACAAATTCACCTAAACACGTATCAAACTGTAAATACTTACCATCATGTATTTTAATACCGGCACGGGTTAATTTCGTTATATTCATACCGTATGTCGCATACGTATAACGGTGCTTAGGGATGACTTCCTCATCATTTCTAACTATCCTATATATAAATATAGGATATCTAAACGTTATGAAATCATCAGCGACTATTATATAATCACTAATAAAAGTTATACTATTACTACCCCTCATTAATGTTATAACATCGTCTTCCTTATGTACAATCAAGTTCTTATAACTCACATCCAGTTTATAATCTTGAATGTAATTAACATGTATTATATGGTCATTATTGAAACGTTTTGTTACCAAAACTCCATCTAATTCAAAATTATCAAGGATGTATCTGAACGGATTCATAATAAATAGAGAGAGAAAGAAAATTTAAATCTAACTTTTCGGTAAACGAGAGATAGCACACAAAACATTAAACATGAATTCGTAACTCAGCAAAATATTGGGGTCACCACTAATGAACCCATCAAATGACAGCTTCGGGACGACCACTTTTCCTTGATAATATACACTACCATTCTTTATCACAAGTGGGATATTCTTTGTTTTAAAGAGGCAAGCGGAATAATAACCCGCATAACTTGAATTAATATCGGATGCGACATCAATACCTAAAGGCGTACAATAATGATAATCACCATAAAGGTCGTATATCATAGTACCTACATTAGTATACTTAATATATTTCCCACCTAAATAGTCCAGTATAGAACACGGATACATATAAGCATTATCAGCCATTTTCCTTGCATTTTCAATTGAGGTATATTTTACAGCAGGGAATGGCGAAAAACTTAGGACATCACCGGGGGAATAAACTGCACCGTCAAGTACCTTGCTAGCGAACTCTAAACGTTCGACATCACGTTTAGCAGTAGCTAAATCCACAATCGCAATAAAATTATCCGGTAATTTACCACTATAATAATATTGATACCCATCGGGAGTTATTATGCTACCAACGTAAAAATCCTCTCCGGTGATAAACCTGGGAAGTATCATTTTAAACCCTCCTCAATATTCTTTATATCCTTATCGTCCATATATTGTTTATAAACCGGTATTACCATCTTCAATAACTTCTTTAGGTCGTCCTTATGTAAAACATACTTTATCTTAGACTTAGGATACTTATAACACCTTACCTCCATTTCCCTGAGAAAACGCACAGCACCGTAATTATAGATCTTATCGTTTACCAACCCGCTAATTTCCTGATCAATCATGAAATAATTGTCAGGGGAACAATAATCGGGGTCATATTCGGCAACGATCATTATAGGGTCATAGTTCATCCCTGCGAATATTAAAGCAGAAGCGGGAAAATATGAGAAGTAAGTTAAATTCTTCGCTTCACCGTTAATAACTCCTACTACTCCGGCACTGGTAAGGTAATCCTCGCTAATTGATGAGTAATGGACATTAGAAGTACCCCTATAAATCAATGATCCGTTCAATTTTAATGAGTTCCATTGTGATATGACTTCATAAACTTCTCTAATTTTTTCAAAATCAAATCTAGGAGTATAAGGAGTACCGGACATTAACCCTTTTCTAATCAATGTTTCAAAAACGCTTTGGGTAGAACTGTAAACATACTCGGGTATTGCTAATATTAAACCGTGATAAATAGGACGTAAAACGTATACTTTTTTCATAAATGGGGTCTTAACTATGACATCAGTCTTTACTTCATCAGGCAACACGGTAACCCATCTCATTGAGTATTTCTATAACTTTCTTATACGCGTAATCGTAATCATTATTCGTACTTTCAATAAAAACGGCTACTATATGTCTAAGTGTATGAGAATCTATCGTATATCCTTCTATATCATGTGTGGAACGTAATAAATTCACAGTCCTTTGTACAAGTTCGTATTCGTCTACCATAATAAAAAATAACTATACTTACCTTTTAAACTTTAGCTCTTTTCTTCAGAAATTCGATTGCACACTGATATAAATAACGATGTAACCTAGTCTTTATCTCGGGTTGGAAATCGGGATGAGTCTTTACCTCTTCGATAATGGTATTGACCATGTTCTCAATTTTGTCATAATTTGATTTAATGTCTCTTAATGAGTGGTAATAAAATGACATAAATGAGGAGTAATTATGTATTGAACTTAATAACCGAGTTAGTGTAATATGTTGTTTTCCTGTTAAATAACCTTGATATACTACATTATTACGGGTCTTTATGGTAATGAATAGTCCTGTTAACTCAATATCTATTGACCTATCTTTGTCACTATCATAATAATGTAAATGAATTGTATTATCTTTTTGTTCCCTGGTAAGAATTTTAGAAGGGCTACGATATATGACTTCTTCCATAACATACAATAACAGAGTGAGAGGGATAAAAAACTTTCTACCGAGAGCGAATATCATATATATAATATAATAGAAACTGTACTAATACTTGCGAGAGAAGAATACATATATAATATAATAGAAACTGTACTAATACTTGCGAGAGAAGAATACATATATAATATAATAGAAACTGTACTAAGAGTTGCG
>Ga0209120_1000552_pt1 | contig 15303 bp, 17 predicted proteins | sample JossMetagenome_FD_184730 | JGI IMG/M metagenome (GOLD analysis project Ga0209120, IMG submission 184730) | Hot spring microbial communities from Joseph's Coat, Yellowstone National Park, USA - JC2_E (SPAdes) (version 3) | ecosystem: Environmental > Aquatic > Thermal springs > Hot (42-90C) >... | reverse complement strand
AGCCAAACAGGGATTTGACGGGACCTGGGTGGCCCATCCTGACCTCGTCCCCGTAGCCCTCGAGGTCTTTGATCGCCACCTCGGAGCAAAGCCGCATCAAAAGGATCGCTTGCGGCAAGAGGTGACTGTCGAGGCCCAACAGCTGCTCAACTTTGAAGTCCCCGGAGGGTATATCAGCGAGGGGGGGCTGAGGAACAACATCTCGGTGAGCCTGCAATACCTCCACCAGTGGCTCTCTGGCAACGGGGCGGCGGCTATCTTCAATCTCATGGAGGATGCTGCCACCGCAGAGATTGCTCGCGCTCAACTATGGCAGTGGATTCATCGCCGAGCGGTTTTGAACGATGGTCGGCCGATCACCCCCGAGCTCTATCGAGCGATCCGAGAGGAGGAGCTCCAGCGTCTGGGAAGCCAAACCTACGCAAGAGCCGCAGCCCTTTTAGATCGGCTGCTCGTCTCGCCAAGCTTCCCGGAGTTCCTCACTCTGGAAGCCTACCCCTTGCTCGACTGAGCCCCTCAACGGCTCAGCCGCGAGGTTGCGAACGCAGCTCACCCTGCTTCCCGACTCTGGCGGGGAGTCAGGGTGGGCTCATTGGAGCTCTCATGCTGGCGCGCCCGGAGGGATTCGAACCCCCGACCTAGGGCTTAGGAAGCCCCCGCTCTATCCATCTGAGCTACGGGCGCAAGGCCACGGCGATCATTGGGCGCCGCCCAAGCGCAAGGGGATTCTAGCACGGAAGGCAGGTTGGGCCAAGAAGAGAACCTAGATTCCTTAGGCCCTCACGGAACCAGCACCGCCGTCCCGACCCCCAAACCAGCCCTGAGATCGGCTAACGCCTGTCCGGCTTGTTCGAGGGGGTAGACCCGTATCCGGGGACGGATCGCCACCTGGTTGAGCTTGGCGAAAAACTCCCGACCATCTTCGCGGGTCACGTTGGCCACCGAGCGGAGCACCCGCTCGCCCCAAAGGAGCGCGTAAGGAAAGGCGGGGATCTCGCTCATGTGAATGCCTCCCGCGACCACCACCCCGCCGGGACGGACCGCCCGCAGGGCCTGAGGGAGCAGGGCCCCAACCGGGGCAAAGACGATCGCTGCGTCTAAAGGCTCCGGAGGGAGTTCATCTGAGCCCCCTGCCCAGGTCACTCCGAGTTCCCGGGCCCAGGCCTGAGCGATGTGATCACCCGGTCGGGTGAAGGCGTAGACAGCTCGTCCCTCCGCCCGGGCAAGTTGAGCCAACAGGTGCGCTGCCGAGCCAAAGCCGTAGAGACCTAGGCGCTCCCCGGGAGCCATGCGGTAGGCCCGATACCCGATCAAGCCCCCACAGAGGAGGGGAGCCAGTTCCTCCGCTCTCCCCTCTGCCAGGCGGTGGACAAAGTGGGCGTCGGCCACAGCATACTCCGCATAGCCACCCTGCCGATGATAGCCCGTAAACTCGGCCCGCTCGCAGAGGTTCTCAAGGCCCATCTGGCAGTAGCGGCAGGTCCCGCAGGCCCAACCGAGCCAGGGCACCCCCACACGCTCTCCGAGAGCAAAGCCCTCCACTCTCCGGCCCCAGCCCTCCACCCGAGCGACGATCTGATGGCCCAAGATGAGAGAGCTGCGGACCAGAGGAAGCTCGCCATCCAGGATGTGGAGGTCTGTTCGGCAGACCGCACAGGCTTCCACCTTGAGCAATAGCTCTCCGTCTTGCGGCTCAGGAGTGGGGATCTCCGCAACTTCGAGTTCCTTTGGCTGCTTCAAGAGGACCGCGCGCATCACGCCTCCTTAAAAGAGCGCGAAACTTCCCCAGGCCACCAAGATGCCTAACAGAGCCCCAACCAGCACCTCGAGGTAGGTATGGCCTAAAAGCTCCTTGAGGGGCTCTCCCTGGGGACCACGCTTCATCACCTGGCGAAACTCCTCGACGAGCTCGTTGAGGAGCTGAGCATGCAGGCCAGCCGCCCGGCGGATCCCGGTGGCATCGTACATGACGATGAAGGCAAGCACTGCCGCGATCGCGAAGTAGGCCCCCGCAAACCCCTCCCGAAATCCCACCGACATCGCCAGAGCAGCGACCATGGCCGCGTGCGAAGAGGGCATCCCTCCCGTCTCGAGGAGCCGCTCTAGGTTCCAGCGCCGCTCCACTAAGGTATAGATGAAGAGCTTGAGGGTCTGGGCAATCGCACTAGCCAGAATCGCAGTCCAGAGGATCTGGTTAGACAAGAGCTGGAGCATATCGGCGCGCCGCGGCTCGCACGGTGTTGGCCAAGAGCATCGCTACCGTCGTCGGACCCACACCTCCAGGCACTGGGGTCCAAGCGGAGCTCTGGGCGATCGCCTCCGGCGTGGCATCCCCCACCAAGAGGTCCTTACCTTCTGGAGTCTTCCCTACCCGATTCACGCTCACATCGATGAGCACCGCTCCAGGGCGCACAAACTCCTCAGTGAGAAATCCAGGTCGCCCCACCGCGCTCACCACGATCTCGGCTCGCCGGGCCAGGGCCGGCAGATCCAGGCTCTTGGAGTGAGCCAGGGTTACCGTGGCATCTTTGCGGAGCATCATCGCCGCCAACGGCTTGCCCACTAAGGTGCTGCGGTTGATGATGAGGACTTCTCGCCCCGCAACCTCCAGGCCGTAGAAGGCCAGAAGGCGCATGATCCCCGCCGGTGTGCAGGGCTCCAAAATGCTCTCTCCCATCCAGAGACGCCCCGTATTCACAGGCGTCAGGCCATCCACGTCCTTCTCAGGGTCCAGCGCCTCGAGAACCCGTGTAAAGCTGAGGTGGGGCGGAAGGGGAGCTTGAACCAAAATTCCATCAACCTGGGGATCCTCGTTGAGGCTTCGGATCAAGGCCAAGAGCTCAGCCTCACTGGTCTGCTCGGGCAGGGCTAGAACCTGGCTCTCCAGGCCGAGCTTGCGGGCCTGGCGATCCTTGAGGCGAACATAGGAGACCGACGCCGGATCCTCCCCCACCCGAACGACTCGAAGCGAAGGGGGTTTCGGCAGCGAGGAGATCACTGCGCGCAGCTCCTGGTAGATCGCTTCGGCGACCGGAGTACCGCTGAGTTTTTGGCTCATTCAGACTCCTTGTTGGAGCCTCCTATCTTGCGAAGGAGGCGAGCTAAGACTCCGTTGACAAAACGGCCTGAGTCCTCCCCACCGTAGCGCTTGGCGATGCGCACGGCCACCTCGATGAGAGGAATTGGGGAGGTCGACTCGTAGAGCATCTCATAAGCAGCCAGGCGGAGGACAGCTAAATCGGTGGCCGCCATCTGGCTGAAACTCCAGCCCTCAATGGTCTGCTTCAACACCTCGTCGACCTCGGCTTCATGAGTCTGATAGCCCTCAACGAGGCGACGGGCGAAACTGAGAGCTTCTTCAGAAGGGGGATCTTCCTCAAGGTCAAGGCTTTCCTGAAGATCACGCCAAGCCGTCGCGAGGTCAACACCTCCCACGGCGTGCTCGAAGAGCACCTTGAAGGCCAGCTCCCGACCCCGACGACGCACTCCTCCTCGAACCAGCGATTCCTTCAACAGCCCTCCTATGCGGGACCTTCATCTCCCGCCTTTCCACACTACACCAAAGAGAGGGTACCTGGCCAAACAAGCTCAGCTAGGGAACAGATCATTCCACACCAGCTCGGCTTGAGCCGCTCCACGCAGAGCTAGAGAGGTAGACTCGAACTATGGAGCTTGAGATAGGAATCAAGAGTTATCTGGAGGAGGCCTTCAAGCGACTAAACCAAGCCCTAGACCTCGAGGCCCTCTATCTCTTCGGTTCCTACGCTCGGGGCACCGCGGACCAGCAGTCCGACCTCGACCTGCTCGTGGTAGCCAACACCCAGCTGCCTCCGCTCACCCGTATCGGCCTCGTCCTAGAGCTCCTTGCAGATGCCCCTCTTCCCATCGATGCTTTGGTCCTGACGCCCGAGGAGCTCAAGGAGCGTCGGGAGCTCCCGTTTCTCAAGGAAATCCTTGAAGAATCAATCCCTTTTCGTAGGCAACCCACGCTAAAGTAGCAAGCTGTCAGAGACAGGGTCATGCCGAATAGCGCCTTCTACTTCCCCAAGCACAGCTAGGGACACCAGGCGGCCATGAGCGGTGAGGTTCAGGGCAGCTGTGCGTGCTCGAGATCGCCTTTTCTCCCGGAAAACTTTATGGCGAGGTGGGCCAGCAGCCTCTGAGCCTTTTGAAGCACCCGATCGAAGCGGGATAGGTGGGGCAGGGAGGGGAAGGAGGCCGGTGATCTTAGCGGCCCGAGGTCCTGGCCTTGCCGAAGGAGAGAGATGGCGAGAATCAGGAGCTTGGCCAGGGTGGCTTTCTGGTGCTTGTGCCTTTTGGGGAGCTTGAACCCCTGGGCCTGCAAAGCCTTGAGCTCGTCATCAGCTCAGATGTAGGTAGCCACAAGAAGGGTCTCTGCGTCAAGAGAGGGGGTGCTCACGATCCTGCCGCAGGACACCCCCTCTTTGTTCACACTCCAGGGGTTGGGGTCAATTAGCATACGAAGGAATGTCGATAAGATGGGAGAACTATCGTGACCTCCTCCCCCCTCTCAAGAGGGGGGCTTCCCCCTTCCGCGAGGGAGACCAGGCGGATCCCGGGGTTGCTGCCCAAGATCCGCCTGGCGGCTTCCCTCTCCAGGGGCGTGAGTTCGGGCCGGTCCAGCCCTACGGCCTGATCGGGGCTCAGGCCAAGCCCTTTGCGCAAGGCCACGAGGGCGGCGTTCCAGTCCCGGTGTCGGGTCCACCCGCAGAGGCAACGCATCTCCCTCTCCGAGAGGGAAAGGCGCTGCCTTCTCCCGCAGGCGAAGCACTCCTGGGTGGTGGCCTCAAACCGCGCCACGGGACGAGGAGTAGGGAGAGTCCCCCGATCCCCGAGGCTTGGGTCTGAGAGCCGAAGAGCGCTTTCCACCCCGCCACGGGGTCTTCCTGGAAGGCCACCCTGCGCCGATTGACCATCCGCTCGTCCTCCCTCCTCAGGAGGCCCCTCAGGGCCTCCCGGTTGCGGGAGCCTCCCTTCGTTGTGGCGAGCGCTCTTTGGAGCTTCTTGAGCCTCGGGGTCTCCGGGAAGGCGAAGTCCACCTGAAGCCCGTTGGAGAGGGTGAGCTTGGAGGCCACCCCGAGGTCGATCCCGATGGCCTCGCCGAGCTTGGGAGCTTCCTTGACCCCCTCCGGCGCAGCCGCTGGGCTTCTTCACCAGGACCGCGCTGGCGATCTCAGCCCCAGGCAGGATCTGGTGGAGGCCCAGGACTCGGAACTCGCCGAGCTTCTGCACCCTCGCCCGGTTGCGCCCGAAGTCAAGCCGATCGGTCTTCCCGTACTGCTTGAGGAAGATGGAGCCCAGGAAGCGCTTGGGCCTGAGGGGGCCCACGGGATGGCCCTTCCTCTTGAGCTCGGCGAGGGCCCGGAGGCTCTCTCCTATCCGCTCGGCGAGCCCCTGCTTGATCTGGGAGCCGAGGACCGAGAGCCTCCGCTCTTCAAATCGGTCCCCCACCTTGACCTCCTCCCGGTCCACCGTGTAGACGGGGAAGGAGAGCCGCTCCAGATCGCTCACCAGCCAGTTGTAAAGCCACTTGGCTTCCCGGAAGGCCTGGTCCAGGTGCCGCTTCTTGGCCTTGGAGAGGTTCTGCAGCTTGAGCTGGTAGACTACGGGGCGCCGCAGAAGCCGCCTTTCCTTCGTAGCCCGGAGGGACTCCCGGACGCGCTCGGCCTTGGCGGACTTGGCGCCCACGCTCCACCTCATCCTACCCTGGCTCCGGGAGCAGGGCGCATGTATCCCCCCATGGACATGGGGGGCATGATAGCTCCCCCGCGCCCCCTTGGGGTGGTAAAGTGTTCGTGATCCATCCACACACCTATACCAGGATAAGCGACCTCAATGCGAAAATAGTCTGTCCCTAGCGGACGTGGGGCGAGACCCTTCCAGGCTGAGGCACTGGATTTCTCGTCCACGCCCCGGAAGTAGAGTTCCATGAGTATGGAAAAACGCCAGCTCGAGGCCCTGCGTTGGCTCGCCCAGGCCAGAGACGACGAAGAAGCTAGCCAACTGCTCCTCCAGGCAGGAAAGTTTGCCCAGGCTGCTTTCTTCGCTCAGCAGGCCGGAGAGAAAGCCTTCAAAGGTCTCTGGCTGTCTCTGGGCCTAGATCCCCGGGGATATAGCCTAGCCCATTTGATTCGTAGCCTACCAGAGCAAGAAGCGCTTCGCTCCTCGCCGCTCTTGCCCAAGGCGCTTGCCCTAGACAAGTTCTATATCCCCACTCGCTACCCAGATGCCCTTCCAGGTCTCATCCCCAAGGAGGCTTACACCGAGGAGGAGGCCCGCCAAGCCTTGGAAGCCGCCCTCGCCATACTCGAAGCAGTAACCCCACAGCTCGAAGGAGGTCAGTCCAGAACAGGAGCAGGATGACCAAAATTGCGCATGCTCCGCTCCCGACGATTCGCACGGAGGTACGTCAGGGCCAGATGGCAAGGTCTTTAGGATTATCAATCCCCTGCGTGAGCGTAAGGACCGCCTGATTGCTCGAAAAAGGTGGCTGGAACTCTTGGATCCCGTTTATATCCGAGATCCAGAGGTTTCCCTGAGGGTCAAAGGTGAGGCCGAAGGGCGATCCACTGACCTCGAACACAGAGGAGAACGTGGACTTTGAACGCACAAGCTCTTCTAGGGAAGCAGTGCTCTCCTGAACAAAGCCGTAAGGATTCCCTTGGGCATCGAAGGTGAGGGGGCCAAAACCATAAGGGGTATTAGCCAGCGAATAGGTCTGGGGTTGAGAGGTACTCGAAAGAGGAAGGAAGTACTCTAGCAGCTCCGTGGCCTGGTTATCAGCGAGGCTCACCCAGAGATTCCCGCTGGAATCGAAGGCAAGGCCATAAGCCGTACCTGAGAGTTTAAGGGGACTGCCCACGGAGCTCAACCCACCAGAAGAGACCGAGTACTCCTGGATCAGCGAGAACGCAGAGACAGAGTTCGCGCAGTCCGCCTCCCCGATCCAAAGGTGTCCCTGCCCATCGAAGGCAAGAGCGTAAGCCGAGCCCTGTGGAGGACTGAAGACAATCGGTCGCTCACCGGGAACAAAAGGGGCCTTGAACTCCTCGAGAAACGAGCTAGGAGCCGCGCAGTTCCCTCCTCCTACCCAGAGATTCCCCTGGGGGTCAAAGGCAAGGGCAACCGGATAGTTGCCCGGACCGGTGCCCAGAACCAGCTGTGGGCTGGAGTTCGCGTGAATCCCTGAGAGGCTATAGAAGCTCACCGTGGAGTTCCCCGCATTGACCACCGCCAGGAAAGGAGCACCGCTCAGGGGACTCATGACGCTTGGAGCGCTACAGCCCACAAGGAGAAGGGGGATGAAGGTCCATAATCTCACGGGGTCTCCTTGGAACTCCATGAAGCACAGCAATGGTGGAGTTCACATCATGATAGACATTTCAGGTTTGAAATCAATGAAGGCACCGAAAGCCGGGCTGTGCTCGTCACGCCATAAGGACCCCCGCCAGCTCTTCGGCAGTCCGCCGCTCTCGATGCTGCCCAGGCTTGCTCGCAGGGCTGGGTAAAGCAACTGCGTGGCAAGGATACGGTTAGGAGCGGGTTCCTAGTACCTCAAAAGCAACCGGTGATGCGATGGTTGAAACGCCCTTATCACAGCCTGACTCAGGCGAATCCAAAGATTGGGATCCAAGCCTGCCCAAAAGCTCATTCGAGCTCCCTGCTGGCCAAGACCCGGTAGCCGCCAGGGCCGATTTGAGCCAAGCCAAAAGAACGGTTAGCATAGGATCTGCCCATCGCTAAAGGAGGGCCACCCACCGGTGTTGGATGCGATGAGTCCAAAGATGGCACAAGTCCAAAGGAAGAACCAAGGCCCCGCCGGGACCCGGGTGGTTCGAAGCGGCCAGGATGTTCCGACCACACAGGCCGGTAGCTCCGAGGCTGGAAAGGAGGGGGCCGATCTGCGCTGAGATCGCCCACTACCATGAGTGTGAGCCGTTACTACGACGTCAAACGGGACCCACAGACCCAAGAGCGCTATTTGGAACCTTACATCCAAGGGGCCTCGCTCCTCGGATTACCCCTGCTCAACAAGAGCACTGCATTTACCCGCGAGGAGCGAAGACTCCTTGGCTTAGAGGGGCTCTTGCCTCCCCACGTCTCAACCTTGGAAGAGCAGAAAGAGCGCAACTATCGCCGTTACCGGCTCATCACCTCCGACCTCGAAAAGCACATCTACCTTCGCCAACTCCAAGATCGCAACGAGGTGCTCTTCTATGCCCTCTTCGCCGACCACCTGGAGGAGATGCTGCCGATCCTCTATACCCCCACCGTGGGAGAGGCGGTCCGCCAGTTCTCATACAACTACCGCTATCCTCGGGGATTCACAGCTTCCACCGAAGACATCGATCGCATCGAGACGACTCTGGGGAATGTACCTCTCGAACGGGTCCGGCTCATCGTGGCCACCGACTCCTCAGCGATTCTCGGCATCGGCGACCAGGGCTTCGGCGGGATGGCCATCTCGATCGGAAAACTCTCCATCTATACGGTTGCCGGCGGGGTTGGCCCAGACCGAAGCCTCCCGGTCGAGCTCGACGTGGGAACCAACCGCGCTGATCTCATCTCGGACCCCCTCTACCTGGGGGTGCGCCACCCTAGGCTGAGCGGAGAAGCCTACTTTCGCTTCCTCGATCGCTTTGTCGAAGCGGTCCGGCACCGCTACCCCTCCGCGCTGATCCAATGGGAGGACTTCAGCAAGGAGACGGCGTTCGCGGTCCTCGAGCGGTATCAGGATCAGGTACCCTCCTTCAACGACGATATCCAAGGAACCGGAGCAGTCGCCCTGGCCGGCTTGATGGCCGCCTGCCGCATCAAGAACGAGCGGCTTAGGGATCAGGTCATCGTCATCTACGGAGCCGGGGCGGGAGGCATCGGAGTGGCCTGGGCGCTCCAAGAAGGCCTCAAGCGGGAAGGCCTGAGCGCCGAAGAGGCCCGCAGCCGGGTCCTCGTCCTCGACTCCAAGGGGCTGCTCGTCGAGGGGAGGGGAATGGAGGACTATAAGCGCCCCTACGCCCAAAGGCCAGAGCGCCTGGCTGGCTGGAAGCTGGAAGGCAAGGTGCCTCAGCTCGCCGAGGTGATCCGCGAGGCACGGGCGACCGCCCTCATCGGGCTCTCCGGACAAGGAGGAATTTTCAACGCCCCCCTGGTCGAATTGCTCCTCCAGAACCACCCTCGCCCCATCATCTTCCCCTTATCCAATCCGACCTCGGTCTCCGAGGCGTTCCCTGAGGACCTGCTACGCTGGAGCCGGGGTCAGGCTCTAGTCGCTACCGGAAGCCCCTTTCCCCCCGTCGAACTCTCCGGCAAGGTCTTTCCCGTCGGTCAGGGAAACAACGCCTTCATCTTCCCTGGACTCGGCTTTGGGGCCATCCTCTCCCGAGCCCGCCGGGTGAGCTCTGGCATGGTCCTTGCCGCCGCCGAAGCGCTCTATCGCGCAACGCCTTCAGGGGCCCTTTACCCGCCGATCTCCGCCATCCGCGAAGCCAGCCAGAACGTCGCGGCAGCGGTCATGGCCCAGGCTCTCTCAGAAGGCCTTGCCCAAGAAGAGCTCCCCTCGGATCTCCTGAGCTATGTCCAAAGCCGCTTCTGGACGCCCCGCTACCTTCCGTTCCGACCTGTGACCCGCTGAGGTAAGCACCGACGACGAAGACCCAAATTATGGCCCTTCCTTCCCTCACCTCCAGCGAAGGCTCCTAGCGACGGTCCACGGGGGCAACTTGACACTCCAACAGCTAACGCCGATGGGATTCTTGGGCTCGCCACTGCGCCCGGACGCCTTACGCGGCGATGTGCAGCCTTTCAGCTGTCTTCTCAAGCACGATTTCCTGCACGGTAGTGTGGACGTTCATGTACAGCCTGGTATTCGCTGCACGCCTATACAGGTCTGACCCACCCAGCGCTCCATGCACGAAATCCCATACTTGTACGCTCAAGCATCCCGAAAGAGGGCTCATTCCACGTGTGAGCAGGGGCCAATGCCGCCGGGTTATCTGGCTCTCCCTCGCTTCCGTATAATGGGGGACTATGGGGAGTTACCGCCGGGGAATTCGGATCAACCGGGGTCAGTTTGTCCTCCAGATCCTTCAGGTCTTCCTGGTCGGCCTGATGGCCGGGCTAGAGCGGAGCGCTCTTCCTGCACTCGGTCGAAGCCTCGGTCTGGCTCCTGATGCCTTCTTCCTGCTGGCTTCGTTTCTCATCTCGTTTGGGCTCGTCAAAGGAGCCCTCAATTCCGTAGCCGGGACCCTTGCGGATCGGTGGGGCCGAAAACGAGTCCTTCTCATCGGATGGCTAGCCGGGCTTCCCATCCCCCTGATGCTTTGGCTTGCGCCCACCTGGGGGTGTATTCTGGTCGCCAACGCTCTTCTCGGCTTTCAGCAGGGCTTCACCTGGACCATGACGGTGACCAGCCAGATCGACCTCGCCGACTCCCGGGAGCGGGGACTGGCGGTCGGGATCAACGAGGCGACCGGCTACGTGGGGGTGGGCCTAGCGGGCTTTCTGACGGGGGCTCTGGCTACAGCGATCGGCGCACGGGCTGGGCTTGCCCTCTTCAGCCTCTCGGTTGTGGTTCTGGCCCTCCTCAGCAGCCTAACTCTTCGCGAGACCCTCTTCTGGGCCCACGCAGAAGGCCAGCAGGCCCCCTCGGCACCCGAGCCTCTTGGACGCGCCTTTGTGCGCATCTCCTTTCTGAATACCTCGACCCGGGCGCTCTGCCAGGGGGGTGTGGCCAACAAGATCGCCGACGCCTTTGTCTGGGCCCTTCTTCCAATCCTACTCCGACAGGAAGGTTTGAGCCCGACTGGGGTAGGGGAAGTCGTCGGTCTCTACGGGGCGATCTGGGGGCTCAACCAGCTCTGGACTGGCCACCTCTCAGACAGGATCGGGCGCAAGGGGCCCATCGTGGCTGGGTTTCTCCTCCTCGTGCTGAGCTTAGCCGCGCTGGGCTGGCTGCGGGGACGCCTGGCCTGGTTCCTCGATGCCGGAGGAATGGGCCTCGGGATGGCCTTGCTCTATCCCAATCTGATCGCCGCGGTCTCCGATGTCATTCCAGCACAGCAGCGAGGTCAAGGTCTGGGCGTCTACCGCTACTGGCGGGATACCGGCTACGCCATAGGGGGGCTCGTTCTAGGCGGAGTGGCCCAGATCAGCCAGGACCTGAGGGTGCCCCTCGAGCTCACCGCGCTCCTCGTCGCTCTATCCGGGCTTTGGATTGCGCTCACCCCCTTGAGGTGAGATGGAGAGGAACGTGGCTGTCACTCTAAGGACCTAGAATAAAGTCGTGAATCGTGCTGGGGACTGGCTCGAGCAAGCCAGGTGGAACCTCCGACATGCTGAGGGAAGCCTGGGACTGGGAGATTATGCCTGGGCTTGCTTTGCCGCCCAGCAAGCAGCCGAAGCCGCACTCAAGGGCCTCCACTTAGCCCAGGGCCAGATTGCCTGGGGCCATTCCACCCTCGATCTCCTGGCGGGGCTTCCTGAGGGCTTAAGAGTGCCAGAGAGCTTACTCGAAGCCGCTCAGGTTCTGGATAAGTACTACATCCCCACTCGCTACCCGGACGCCCATCCCGCAGGCCCTGCCGCCCGCCACTACACTCGGGGTGAGGCCGAAGAGGCGATCCGCCTGGCACGAGCTATCTGAAGTTTGCTGAGGAGACCGCATGACCCGGATCTTTCGCTTCGACCCACGGGCAAGGCTCGAGGTCCTCGAACGCGCCGCGAAGGAGCTGGGGGAGAAGCCCGAAGTTCTCGCCGTGGTGCTCTTCGGCTCCTTGGCTCAGGGTCGGGCAACAGCCATGAGCGACGCTGACCTCCTGGTCCTTCTGGAATCTTCCACCCTGTCATTCTCTGAGCGCCTATCCCATTACCGCCCCAAAGGAGTGCCAGGCGTCGAGGTTTTTCCGTATACTCTAGATGAAGCCCAACGGAGTCTTCAGGAAGGGTGGGGTGTGCTCCGACCCGCGCTCTCCTCAGGCTACCTCATGTTCGAGCGACAGGGTGTCTGGGCTTCGCTCAAGAAGGCGCATCAACTCGGCAAGGCTTAACCAGCGAACTCGGTGTTCCACAGTAAGAGAGCTGAAAGAAGTCCAAGTAAAACGGCTGGACCCAAAGCTAGAGCTTCTTGAGGGCCTGGACCAGGCGGGACAAGGTCTCCTGAGCATCTCCGTAGAGCATGCGGGTCTGCGGAAGGTAGAAGAGCTCGTTCTCCACCCCGGCAAATCCCCTGCCTTGCCCGCGCTTCAGGACTAAGACGTTCTTGGCTTGGTCAACCGCCAGGATCGGCATCCCGTAGAGCGGACTGCCAGGCCGCCGGGCCGCCGGGTTGACGACATCGTTGGCCCCGATGACCACCGCGACATCTGCTGAGGCGAACTCCGGGTTGATCTCCTCGAGGTCGAAGAGCTTCTCGTAGGCAACCCCTGCCTCAGCCAAGAGGACGTTCATATGTCCGGGCATCCGACCCGCCACGGGGTGGATCGCGTATTTGACCTCCACTCCGCGGGCTTCCAAGAGATCGGCCAGCTCCCTCAACTTGTGCTGAGCCTGGGCTAAGGCCATGCCGTACCCGGGCACCATGATCACCTTACCTGCATAGCCGAGGAGGATCGCCGCATCCTCCACATCGATCGGCTTGAGGCTTCCTTCCACACTCCCCTGGGCCTGCTCCTGGCCGAAGCCCCCGAGGAGAACGCTCGAGATCGAGCGGTTCATGGCCTTCGCCATCAAGACCGTGAGCAAGGTACCAGCAGCTCCCACGACGGTCCCCGCCACGATCAGCGCGGGATTCCCGATAGCAAAGCCCTCAAAGCCCACCGCGAGGCCGGTCAGGGCGTTAAAGAGCGAGATGAGGACCGGCATATCTCCTCCCCCAATGGGCAACGTCATCAGGATCCCAAAGGCCAAGGTGAGGAGGAAATAGGCCCCGATGAGGCCGGGGTGGCTGCCGACCAGGAGCAGGGCACCGAGCGCCAGAGCCAGGATGAGGATGAGGAGGTTGAGTGGGCGCTGAGCAGGAAAGACGATCGGGCGTGTGTTGATGAGACCCTGGAGCTTTGCGAAAGCCATGAGGCTCCCACCGAACGAGATTGCCCCGATCAGCGCTCCGAGGAGGGCCAAGGCGAGCAAGCCGCCTTGCAAGCCGCCTAAGATCTCGACCGCAGCGATCGCCGCTGCAGCCCCTCCCCCCATCCCGTTGAACAGGGCGACCATCTGGGGCATATCGGTCATGGCCACCCGGCACGCTGCAATCCAGGAGATCAGGGTTCCTAGGACTAAAGCCAGAGCCAGGAGGCCGAAGTTGACTAACCCAGGAGGCCCCTCCTGCTTGGCGGTCACCGCCAGGACCAAGAGGCTGGCCACCACGGCCAAGATCATCCCCCATCCCGCCAGGGTGATCCCGCCCCGAGCAGTGGAGGGAGCGGACATCCGCCGAAGGCCCAGGATGAAGAGCAGCGCGGTGAGCAAGTAAGCAAGCTGCAGGACGTTGTTCAAGAGCCCCCCTTCGGTTTGCGCTCGAACATCTCGAGCATCCGCTCGGTCACCGCATAACCTCCTGCGGCGTTCATGGCGCCAAGGAGGACCGCCACGAAGCCGATCAGCTGTTGGGCGGGGGTCTGGGCGTTGACCAAGACGGCCATCGCACCGACCAGGACGACCCCGTGGATGAAGTTCGACCCCGACATGAGAGGGGTGTGGAGGATCACCGGGACCCGAGAGATGACTTCATAGCCGGTAAACGCCGCTAAAAGAAAGATATAGAGCGAAGTCCAAAGATCCATACGCTAGTAGGGCAGCCCATCCCTCCTTTCAGGAGCGCTCCAGAAGACGCGCGATCGGCTCATAGGTCACGGTTCCCTGATGGGTCAAAAGCGCACCTTGAAGGATCTCGTCGTCCCAGTGCGGCTGGCCCCCTTGATAGAGCAAGCGGATCAGGTGGTAGAGATTACGGGCGTACATCTCGCTGGCGTGGAGGGGAAGCTCAGCAGGAGGGTTGGCGGGAGCCAAAATCCGCACCCCACCGACCTCAACGACTTCTCCTGGGCGGCTCAATGTGCAGTTGCCCCCCGACTCCGCAGCCAGGTCGACCACTACCGCACCCGAGCGCATCTTCCGCACCGCCTCCTCGCTGAGCAGGCGGGGAGCAGGGCGACCGAAGACCTGGGCTGCGGTGATCACCGCATCCATCTGGGCGACCCTCTCGTTGAGGGCAGCTTCCTGCAGCTGGCGCTCCTCCTCGCTCAGCTCCCGAGCATACCCCCCCTCCCCTTCTGCTTGGATCGGTAGCTCGAGGACCCGAGCCCCCAACGAGCGGGCTTGCTCCAACGCCGCAGCCCGCACATCGTACGCCCAGACCGTCGCTCCCAGGCGACGCACCGTCGCGATGGCCTGCAGACCCGCCACGCCGATGCCCAAGACGAGCACCTGAGCTGGCCGAATGGTCCCTGCTGCGGTGGTGAGCATGGGAAAGAAGCGGGGCGAAGCCTGAGCGGCCCACAAGGCCCCCACATATCCGCTCACCGTCGCCTGGGAGGAAAGCGCATCCATGGGCTGAGCCCGGGTGATCCGAGGGATCAGCTCCATCGCTAAGGCGCTGAGGCTCCGATGGGCGAGCTCGCGCACCCGCTCAGGAGCCCGATAGGGATACTGAAAGCCAATGAGGATGGTTCCCGAAGCAAGGTCCTGCAGTTCCTGGAGGGGCTGGACAGAGAGGACGAGCTCAGCCCTCCACAGCTCCTTACGCTCCACCAGGCGGGCTCCTTGGGCTTCGTAAGCAGCATCCTGAAAGAACGCAGCCGCTCCGGCTCCTCGCTCGACGAGAACCTCCCAGCCTTCTTGCACAAGGCGTCCGGCGATCTCCGGAACCAGAGCCACCCGGCGCTCGGGCCAGGGCTCTTTGGGCACCGCAAGCGTTGGCACGCTGCCAGGATAACATACCGGAGGGGATATCACAGTGCACGGCGAGGCCGTTACGTTTCCTCAAGGGGCTCATAGGCCATTCTCAGAGGATCCAAGGGCTTGTTGAGGTCCATCGGCCACCTGGAGCCGAACGTGACGCTTGCGTTAAGAGCGTGAATATTATTGCATTGATTCTGAAGATCGATTAGCCTTGAGCCATGCGCCCATTTGCATTCCTCGCATTTGCCCTTGGTCTCTCCCTCGCATTGGCCAGCACCCCCCAACCTGGAGTCTTTGTCCAAACCGCAAGCCAGGATGGCCTGAGCTTCCCCTTGAGCACCAAGCCAGCTCCCCAGTTCATCCCCCTCCCCCAAGGGGCCACCCTCT
>Ga0209120_1000507_pt1 | contig 16025 bp, 17 predicted proteins | sample JossMetagenome_FD_184730 | JGI IMG/M metagenome (GOLD analysis project Ga0209120, IMG submission 184730) | Hot spring microbial communities from Joseph's Coat, Yellowstone National Park, USA - JC2_E (SPAdes) (version 3) | ecosystem: Environmental > Aquatic > Thermal springs > Hot (42-90C) >... | reverse complement strand
ATATCACCATGAGGGAATTTAGGAGAGACCAGCCAAATCTTGGTAAATCAATAAGTAGAGGTTATTGGCTTGCACGCAATTACATACTTACGAAAATAACGCAATAAAAGACTTAAAACCTCCCCTTGGTGTTGGCGTTTTGGGCCGGTAGTCTAGCCTGGAAGGATGCCCAGGGACGGTAGTCCCGCACAAGCCTCGCATTACCCTTAACAGCACGGGATCGCGGGAGAACCCGGGTTCAAATCCCGGCCGGTCCACCATTACGATGTTTTTGTATCGCCCTTTCTGGTTTGGGCTTTAACTGATCAATCCCTGTAAGGGTGTATGATGATTCCATAGGCCGGAAGCGCTTCCGGCACTATGATAAACCCACAACCTCAACAACAATCAACCTAAGTAATAATTAACCGCACAAAAGGAACAGAAAAAGGGGGAATCCCAGGTCTAAACCATAGCAGGTCAGCCAATAATCGTGAATGCATTCTGATTTGTGCTGTGGTTAGGCACAGGGTTTATTAATTGCGGGTTTTTGCGTAATTGCGTGAGTCAGCAGGATAGGCAGGTTCAGCAGTCGGTTCCCGTGAATCAGGACTTGATAATAGCTGGCGCCTTGGCGTCTATAAAGCCTATAATACAGGTTGTGCTTAGTGACTTGGTTAATGATCCCAACCTTAGGAAGATCGTTATCTCATCGATGATTTCCGTGCTTAATGATAGGGAGTTTAGGTCCTCGTTGAAGTCCTTGATAATTGAGTTGGTACGCGATGAGAATGTGAGGCGTGAGTTAAGGGATTTCATTAGGGACGTGGGTAATCCGCTTAGGTTGTTGATGCCGCCGTGATGCAAAGTAAGGGCTATTTAAATTAATTCCCTAAGAATGATTAATAATAAGTTGATTTTTGCTGTCCCAATGAGTTCACAGGTAGATCCAATACAAATAGCCAGGCTTCCTGAAAACCAGAGGGAGGCGACAATAAGGAGCATTTTGCAGATGCTCTTCAGTCTACGGGAAGACCAGGCATTTCAAGCGCTCAGGGATGTCATATCAACACTTGCACAAAGGGCTACTGATGAGGAATACATCAATTGGTGCAAGACCACAATGAAGATACTTGCCTCATACCCAGACGATGTTGTTAAGGCAGGGCTTACCCTAAGGTCCAGGGTTGTGTCTAGTCTCGATAAGAGGTTGCAGGATAGGGATCAGGCGATAATTAGCAGGGTCTTAACGCTGCTTGATGAGAGTACGAGGCAGAAGCTCATGAGGAATATGAAGTGAGTTTCTTAGCATCGTCAAAGTATTTTTAAATTCATTAACCAGCAATAAACCCAAGCCATGGAGTTACTCTGGTGCGATGACTTAAATGTACCATTGCTCGATAGGGAGGTTGGGGCTAGGAAGTGCGGTTCAATAAGTATCGCTAGGATCACGCGACCTGGCGACGTTAGACCGGCGTTTCCCGCAGATATTGAGATTACGAGGAAGGCTGTGATTAATGAGTTTAATGATGAGGATTTGGCAAAGAACCTAATCCCAAATAACGAGGTTGTTCTCCTTAACAAAATACCTGGCTATGCAGACCAGGCCGATGAGGTCATTGTTAGGGGTAGGATTGTTGGGCATAGGTTTTACGATATCAAGAAACGCATGTGGAGGTTTAGACCATTGTACGAGGGCGTCTCTGAAATACTAGCCCTGAAGCGTGGTTATTGGGCCATAATCAATCTCAACAACCTACCCGAGAGGTATGACGTGCATAGGGACCTAGTCCTAGAGGGTTCATTACCCAACACCAGGTACGTCCATGTCGCCGTAGCAACACGCGATGGTAGGTATCATGGTGTTGCGAAGGTTATGAGAAGCGATAGATTAAGGGTTATTAAGAGTTGGAGGGCTAAGGACAGGCTACCAAGCCCTAAACCAAGTTCCCTAGAGGATTTCATAGAGTTGAATAGGGATTACCTAGAGAGGAAGGCTAGGAGGGCCGTGGATTTTCTAACGAAGGTATTTAATGAGTACAGGAAGCCCGTAGTAGTTAGTTACTCAGGCGGTAAGGACAGTCTCGTAGCCCTCGACCTGACTGCGCAGACTGGTGTTAAGTTCTACATAATGTTTAACGACACTGGATTAGAGCCCTACGAGACTTATGAGAATGTTAAGGAGGTTTCTAGGAGGTATGGTGCAGAGCTAATAATAGCCTCGGCTGGCGACTCCTATTGGCGGGCTATCAGGGAGTTCGGACCACCAGCTAGGGACTTCAGGTGGTGCTGCAAGGTTATCAAACTAGGTCCGATAACCAACACCCTACTTAATAGGTTCCCCCTTGGTTACATAAGTGTCGTTGGGCAGAGGTCCTATGAATCATTCCAAAGGGCAAGGATATCAAGGGTTTCGGTGAGTAGGTGGGTGACTAAGGATATTGTGGTTGCGCCAATCCAGGATTGGACAGCGTTGGAGGTTTGGGGCTATATATTAATGAAGGGCTTGCCTTACAATAAGGCTTATGAGTACGGTTTCGATAGGCTTGGTTGTGTAATATGCCCAGCCAATGAACTCGCTGAGTTAGATGCGGTTAGTGAGAGGTATCCAAGTATTTACAAGCGCCTGGAGGAGATGATCAGGGAGTTCTCCGAATCACAGAAGCTGCCTAGGGAGTTCGTTGATTACGGCCTTTGGCGCTGGAGAAGGGAGTTACCTGGTGATATTGCCAGGTACGTTAAGGTTAAGTTTAGGGTTCAGTATCCAGTTGATATTAAGGATGATAATGAAACAACAACGGTAAGCGTTGATAGGTCAATAAGCCGGGGCACATTCCTGGAGTTTCTCAAGATGCTGGGTAAGGTTGAGCAGGGTGATGGTGCGTTTGTCGTTAAAGGTAAACTCGGTGATGCGGAGGTAAGGTTGGGATCCAACAATGAGGTAATTATTGCATCAAGCAATAAATCATTAAGAGTCGAGATAGCGGGTTTAGTCGCTAGATCGGCAATATGTGGAGAGTGTAATTTATGCATTAATTGGTGCCCAACAAAGGCCCTAAAGCGTGTTGGTCCAGGCCCCGCATTTATTGTTGATGAGAGTAGGTGCATAGGATGCATGCTTTGTTCGAGGGCATGCCCATCAGCGCAATACCTGGTTTTCAGGAGGTTTGATTCGATCAGTTAATCTTGTTGCCTTATTAATTATTTAGTAAAGTCTATTTATTGATGGAGAGGGAGGAGGTTGTTAAGGCAGTTTATCACATAATTGATTGGTTAATCGATCCAGCGCAGGATTTTGAATCAGTACTTCATTACCTGGATGAATTATGCAGAGAATTCGGTACGTGCGTTAAGGTCAGTGAACCAACCAGGTTGGCTGTTATGAAGGCTGTGGTGGAACTCCTCATGGAAATACTCAATAAGTGCGCAGGGTAGGTTAATTCTTTAATTTGGTTGCAGCATAATAAATGTTGATGAAGTGGTTGGAGGAGCTTAGGTCCCATATAGAGATTGTTGGTAAGAAAACGTACCTTGATAATGCGGGCGCGGGTCCTTTAACTAAGGATGCTGCCGATGCGGTTAGGAGCTTTCTCGATTTATGGCAAAGTGAGGGTGAACCCTGGGAATTAGCTCTTGATCATATTGTTGAAGCTAAGAAGTATTTTGCTCGTCTGATCAATGCACAATCCTGGCAAAACATAGCCGCAGTGTCTGGAGCAACTCATGGTCTTAATTCCCTGTTATCCGCAATGGAATTTAAGCCTGGTAGTAATGTGGTTGTTAGTTCCCTCAATTTCCCAACAGGAATATTCTCATTTCACGCCCTCAAATCACGGGGATTAATAAGGGAAGTTAGGGTGGCCAAGTCAATTAATGGCTACGTACCCCTCAGCGAATATGAGAAGCTCATTGACGATAATACAGCATTAGTCTTTGTGGATTACGTATCCTGGATAACAGGTTATAGGGAGAGGATTAGGGAGATAACCGAAATAGCCCACTCAAGGGGTGCGTTCTTAATAACTGACGCATTCCACGCAGTTGGTGTTATCCCGATCGATGTTAAGGGGGATGGTGTTGACGCGTTAATAACAGGCACGTATAAGTGGTTACTCGGTCCCCATGGCGCAGGATTCGTGTATGTTAGTGACGAATTGATGAGTAAATTAAAACCAGCGTTCTCGGGCTGGATGGGTATTGAGGATAACCAAGTTAGCCGGAGGTTAAGGAATGAGAAGCTATTCGAGAGACCAATAGACACGAGTACGTTTAAGCATGCAAAGGATGCATCAATGCTTGAGTGGGGCACATGGCCAGTAATAGCCTTTGAGGGCGCCTTGGCGTCAATGAAGCTATTAACTACGTATGAGGTACCGTGGAGATTTGGGGATTATACCAAGGGACTAGTTGAGAAACTTGCCGTTTCAATAGGTGAACTAGGCCTTAAGGTGACTACGCCGCTAGATAGTCATGCGGCAATAATAACCTTTGAGTATAGGGACCCATATGGTCTCGCCGAATTCCTAAGTAGGAATAAGGTCGTAGTATCTCCACGCCCTGGAACAATAAGGGTCTCACCACATGCCTACAACACTATTGAAGAGATAGAGAGATTATTAGATTTGATCAGGCGTTACATTAAGTCCTCTTAACGTTAATAATTAACTGGTAAGTTCGATCTATGGCAAGTCCCTAAGCTATGGAATACTTCAGGATACTTATGGATTTAGGTAATGAACCTAGACTCTCTTATTAAGGGCATGGAGGTTCATCTCATCGGCATGAAAAGATGAACCCTTACTTCTTAGAGTAGTGAATTCGCCACCAATCCTTACCCTCCCTAATCACTCTCTCTAACGGGTCTTCAACGCCTAACTCCTCAAAAGCCCTCTTCCTGGCTACGCAGCCTGTACAATGACCACAGGGTTTATCATAGTTGTTGTGGCAAGACCATGTGTACTCGAAGGGTACGCCCAATTTCAATCCTAGCTTGACCACCCCAGTCTTGCTTAGCCTGGAGAGCGGTGCGACTACCCTAAATCCCCTCGTTCTCCCGATATAGGTCCCTATTGACAAGGCCTTTGAAAACAATTGCCTAAACTCCCTAGTCGTGTCTGGGAAGTGCTTAACGTCATCGGCATTGTGCCCGGCAACCACGAGGTTTATGCCGAGTATCTCAGCAAAGTAGGCAGCCACCGAGTATATTATCGCGTTTCTTGCAGGTATTGTGCTTGGGTGTGCATTCCTAAGGTGTTGTGGTCTCTCATCCTCACTACCCCATAGTTCGACTACTTCCCTCATGAACGGTAAATCAACCTCTATCAACCTGGTATTGGTCATCTCAGCCAACCTCCTAGCCGACTCCCTCTCCCTCTCGCCCCTACCTGGGTAATTAATCGATAGCGCAATCACATCATAGCCCCGGGCCTTAAGTAAGTAAAGGGCCACGGCAGAATCTATACCACCTGACAATAGTAACAAGGCTTTCTTTCCATTAACCACGGTCCCCATCTTTAGCATTTTATTAATAAGTAATTCGTCATCGTTCATAAGAGTTAATGCATTTATTTAGGTGGTGAGTTGTGGGTGTGTATGGTTAGGGATAGTCTTGGCGAGGCTATAGTTCATTACGCCCTTAACATTAGGTTTGAAGATCTAGATCAGCAAGTCATTAATGAGGTTAAGAGGAGGGTTTTGGATAGCCTAGGTGTCGCCCTTGCAGCATTTACGGCAGAGCCTGTCAAGATAGCGAGGGGCATAGCTAGGAATTACAAGTCTAGTGTTGAGGCAACGTTGTGGGGCACACCAAATACTGCTGCGATTGATTGGGCATCATTCACCAACGCCCTAATGGTTAGGTATTTGGATTATAATGACACGTACCTAGGCAAGGAACCCCTACACCCCAGCGACATGGTTCCAACGCTCGTGGCAGCGGCCGAATACAGGAGGTTAGGTGGTAAGGACTTGGCAACAGCGATAGCCGCATCCTACGAAGTAGGTGTTAGGCTTTGTGATGCAGGGAGTCTTAGGCTTCACGGTTGGGATCACGTCAACTACATAGGTATCGCCGTAACAGTAGGCTTGGCGAAGTTAATGGGGCTTGATGAGAATAAAGCCTTGAATGCTATCTCGATAGCCACAGTGCCCCATGCAGCCATGAGGCAGTCAAGGGTTGGTGAACTGAGCCACTGGAAGGCAGCAGCCACAGCGAACTCCTCCAGGAATGCCGTATTCGCGACGCTGCTTGCCATGGAGGGCTTCACAGGACCTGACGCACCACTAAAGGGAGAGATGGGCTTCATACGGCAACTACTCGCCAACGAATTCAATGAAAAGATAATACTCGAGTTGAGCTCCATACCAAGCCCGAAGAGAATACTCGACACATACATAAAGCCGTACCCAGTTGAGTACCATGCGCAATCTGCCGTTGATGCGGCAAGGGAGATTAGGAGGGAGTACGGTAAAGCCATAGAGCCTGATGATGTGGATTACATAGTGATAGACACATTCAAGGCAGCTTACGACATAATAGTTAAGGACCCAGAGAAGTGGGATCCAAAGACCAAGGAAACTGCGGATCACAGCCTAATGTGGGTTACAGCAGTAGCTCTAATGCACGGTACAGTAGAGCTCCAACATTATAGGCCCGAGAATATCCGTGATCCAAGGGTACTCTCACTAATTAGGAAGATGAAGGTCAATGTTGACCCCGAGCTCGATAAATTATACCCGTCAGCCATACCAAACAGAATAACCATTAAGTTTAGGAATGGTAGGGAGTTAACGGCACGTGTCGATTACCCAAGAGGTCATCCAAAGAATCCAATGACTGATGAGGAGGTTGAAAACAAGTTCAGAATGTTAACGGATGGAATATTAACGAGAGACCAAATAAGCACAGTAATAAGTCTTGTGAGGAATCTAGAGAACCTGGGCGATATTAGGCAGTTGGTTAAGGCTATAATAGTATAATTTGGTAAATATCTATAATTAATGATAAGACATGCCCACCATTGATGTTTTACTTATATAAAAATGAAATTAATTATAGCATTATTGAGATTGCGATTTAATACCTTGTTTTTCGTATTTTTCTAATATTTTTCTTTTAATACGTTATTTAATTTGGATATTATTTCTTATTTCAACATGTGCCACATTCATTATTTATCTTCTTATAGTTGTTTTCACGTTCAATTCTTCGTATTTCATGGGTGAAAAGTTTAAATTAGCATTTAAATCATAGCTCCTGATCATGGAATCTAGCGACCTTGTTAAGTTTGAGGCATTATCTCCTGCGGAGTTCTTTAGACGTAATCGAGAAATTGCGGGTTTTAGCAACCCGACTAGGGCTGTTTATCAGACGATTAGGGAGTTGGTTGAGAATAGCCTCGATGCTACGGAGACCTTTAAGATACTGCCTAGCATAAAGATTTTCATTGATTATGCCGATCAATCTAGAAATTGGATTGATATCTATGTTGAGGATAATGGCATCGGAATACCTGGCGATGAGATACCCAACGTATTCGGCAGGGTTTTCTACAGTAGTAAGTATAGGATTAAGCAACACAGGGGAATCTTCGGTCTTGGTGCAAAAATGGTGGTACTTTATGCACAATCGACAACAAACACGCCAATACTTGTTAGGAGCGCGCCGTTAAAGAGCGACGTGATTTATGAGTATCAATTAATGATTGACATTACGAGAAATGAACCCGTCATAGTTTCCCAGAGGACTACGGAGAATAGGTATGGGTGGCATGGCACAGCTATAAAGGTTGTTCTTGAAGGTGATTGGCTCAAGGCTAAGCGGAGGGTTGAGGAGTACATTAGGAGGACTGCCATGGTTGCTCCCTATGCTGAGTTCATCATTAGGGGTCCTGACGAGGATTACGTAATAAAAATACCCAGGGTAACCACTAAAATGCCCGAACCACCAAAGGAGGGTTTGCCCCACCCCAAGAGCGTTGATGTGGAGTTGATTAAGCAGTTAATACAGAAAAACCCAGAATCGCCTCTCCTCGAATTCCTCGTTGAGAATTTCGATGGCGTCGGTGAAACAATAGCTAAGACGTTTCTGGACTTTGTGGGGCTTCAACCAGATATGCCCGTGGGTAAGTTGGTTAATGATGAGTTAGTGAATTTCGTAACAAAAATGAAGGAGTTTAATGGTTGGAGGAGGCCTAGGGCTGATTGGTTATCACCGATTGGTGAGGATATACTGGCGGAGGGTGTTAGGTTTGTGCTAAGGCCTGAGGTGATTTTTACAGTGACCAGGAAACCAAGCTCCTACATGGGTAACCCATTCATTGTAGAGGCTGCATTGGCGTGGGGAGGCAGTATTGAGCCCAGTGACAAGCCCATAGTATATAGGTTCGCGAATAAGGTACCGCTAATATACGATGAGGGCAACGATGTCGTTAGGAAGATCGTTGATGAGATCGATTGGTCACAGTATAGGGTTAAATTCCCAGCGCCCCTAGCCATCGTTGTGCACATATGCTCCACAAAGATACCCTACGCGAGCGCAGGTAAGGAGGCTATTGCGGAGGTGCCTGAGATAGAGAGTGAGGTTAGGAATGCCGTTAGGGAGGTGGCTAGGAAGTTAAGGCTCTACATAACCAGGAAGGAGAAGGAGCAGGAGTTGCTGATGAAGTATGCAATATTCAGCATGTATGCTGAGGAAGTTGTCAATTCGTTGTCCTACGTGACCAAAGCCGATATAGAAGAACTAAGGAGTAGTATTACCGCCTTGATAAAGGCTAGGTTAAAGATAGAGAAATTCGAAGACCTAATAAACAATAACAATAAGGTTGAGAACACGAATGAGGATAATAAAGAAGAAACCCAATAAGGCGTTGAACAAACCCACACAATACACAACCCAAGCATCATAATTTCACCAAGACTTAGTGTATTTCAGAATCACGAGCCATCATCATGCGCTCAGTAGCACCAGCCTCTTCATTAAGTTCATGATGTGTATCATAAGCTATAAATCTTTTCCTGCGAGCTTTCGCTTAATTAACTTCCTTAGTAAAAGGAGGATTCTCATTGGATTCTCACTGGTCGATCTAATCCTGAAAAGATGTGTTCTATCCTCCCTCTTATCACTACTACCAAAGCCAGGGATACCCTCGTACTCACTAAGTAATGCCCTCGCGATACAACTCTCGCCGTAAGGTAGAACCATAACCGCTAACTCATCGCATAGGTCATGGAGGTAATCCACATGCCAGTACTTAGTACGAGCATTACCTGCCAAGTGCCTCATAATGCGTGCACCGCAGTGATTACCACAGGAACCAACATATGCATAAATTCCCTCATCTATCCTAAATACGGAGCCCCTAGTCCTTACGTAGCCATTCCTGCATCTAAACAATACAATATAACTAAGAGGTGATGGGTTCACCATATGTATGTTACATTCACCAGGGCATTCTCTGGTATGGTACCATTGATTAAACTGCCCGCGTTAGTTGGTGGGTAATAGGTTGCTACATAGCATACAAAGCCGAGGTTTATTGAGTATGTGGCGTTGGGTAGTACTGGAACTATTAATTGCCCGTATTGCCCAGCCTCGTAAGCGTACGTCATACTCTCATACGTATATGCAGCCGTCATCGGTATTGACGGCATCGCCTGAGCCATTAAGTAAACATAGTATGAAAACTGCCCTGTGATGACCTGAGGATTGGATAGCCTATACGTTATTAATAGGTAACCGGGTCCCTTAGTTACCATGTTTACCTCCTTAACACCCTGTAATGTATAGCCGTTACACCCAGTTACGGATAATGAGGCATTAATTAATAAATTCTCAACAATTATTTCCTTATGGCTCAAGCCCTGATAATAGGGCGATTGAGTGTTAGCCGCGCATTCATTCAATTCCTGCTGTAATTCCACATACTTACTCAATAAGCTCGTGTAATTACTTAGTAGTTCGTTATATTTCATAAGTAACGTCGAATTTACAGTTTCATTATGAGGCATTGAGTATATTGAATGCACTACGTATATTACCATTAATGCGATTATTAACGACACCACCACGATAATGAATGTCCTGATACTAGGCACGGGTCATTAATTAACCCTACAGGTAAAATAAAAGTTTGCTTCACATGCCCATGAATCGTCAATTACCGCAACAGCAGAGTCATCACCCATTTTTCAACCTGCAGTAGAAGTCACTAGGTAAGTCTTTTATATTTGCCATAACCACCATAATGATTGGCGTGTCATTACCAAATTACTGCAATGAGCCGGAGGTGTTAGTTAAGATTCCCAATGAGGAGACTAATAAGGAGTGGGGTTTACCGCCCGAAAATAGATCCATAAACCTATACCTCAGGTACGGCTTTATTGTGATTGATAAGCCAAGGGGCCCAACAAGCCATGAGGTGGCCGCGTGGGTTAAGAGGATCCTAAACCTAGACAGGGCTGGGCATTCGGGAACTCTCGATCCTGGAGTTTCGGGAGTCCTACCGGTGGCTCTTAGCGAGTCCACAAAGGCAATGCCCGCGATAAATGCATTGGATAAGGAGTACATAATGGTCATGAAGCTCCATGGCGATGTTGACGATAATAAATTGAGGGCAATCCTCAAGGAGTTTACGGGAGCTATCTATCAAAGGCCACCATTGAGAAGTGCTGTGAAGAGGCAGGTAAGGGTTAAGCATGTTTACGAACTAGAGCTCCTCGAGAGGGATGGGAGGTACGTATTGATTAGGATGAATGTGGAGTCGGGAACCTACGCCAGGAAGTTGGCTTACGACATAGGCGAGGTTCTTGGTGTTGGGGCGAACATGAGAGAGCTTAGGAGGGTTAGGGTTGGGTGCTTCACGGAGAAGGAGGCTATCAAACTCCAGGACCTTAAGGATGCATATACACTGTATAAGGAGTACGGTGTTGAGGACCTACTGAGGACATACGTCAAGCCTGTGGAGTACATGGTGAGGCACTTACCCAAGGTCTGGATTAGGGACTCAGCCGTAGACGCCATATGCCATGGTGCGGCATTGGCGGTTCCGGGGATCGTGAAATTAACAAACAACGTGAGGAAGGGTTCCCTAACAGCAATAATGACGTTAAAAAATGAACTCGTGGCGCTCGGCTATGCGGAGATGAACTCTGACGATATAATGAAGACGCAGAAGGGCATTGCGGTGAGGACGACCAGGGTTGTCATGAGGAAGGGTACATACCCACCACTATGGCGTGAGAGGAAGAAGGCTGAGCAAAAGTCAGGGACCTCAAGCGATAAAAGCTCTTAATCCCCTATGTTGAGAAATTAGTGTCTTGATGAGTAGTGAGGGTTCAGCTGATTGATGAGGAGGAGCGGATCTACTGAAATGTAATTTAAGTCTCCGATATCTACTGATTCTGAGGTTGTGTGGTCGACGAAGCTCAGGTATTCCTTGAGGAATGTCCTGCATCACCCATAGGGCACGTACTTGCACTAAGGAGTTATTTAGAGGGTGTTGGGGAGTCTATGCCGTATATAAGTATGGATTCCCTCAATGATGTCACCATTTATCTAACACATGCCTGTAATCTGGGGTGTGTTCATTGTTATCTATCGGCTGGTGAACCATTGAGTAACGAGGTTAATGTCCGTGATTGGTTAATCATCCTCGATAAATTAAGGGAACTAGGTGTTAAGTTTGTTTACCTGTTGGGTGGAGAACCAATGTTATTAGTTAGGAGGGGCTTATTTGACATAATTAGGCATGCCAAGGACCTGGGTATATACGTATCAATGAGCACCAACGGTACATTGGTAACTAGGGATATGGCTGTGAAGTTGAAGGAGGCTGGACTTGACCAGGTACAGGTTAGTGTTGATGGGCCAAATCCCGCAATTAATGATGTTATTAGGGGTATTGGATCGTTTGATTTAGCAGTGAGGGCTATTAATATCCTTAAGGATGTGGGTATTGGTGTTTCCCTATCCTATACTGTCATGTCTAGCAATGCTTACTATGTCGTGGACATGGTTAGGTTGGCGGAGAAACTTGGTATACCCGTACTCACCTTCATTAGGGTTCAGGAGTTTGGTAGGGCTTATGACAATGGTATTGGGTTAAGTGATGATGATGCCGAGAGGGTTCTCTATGAATTGTTAAGCATCAAGGCTAATGTTAAATTAGTGCTTAATGGCTTCAGGTTCTACCTTAAGAACCTACGTAAGACCTATGAGGAGACTAAAGGGAGACTTAGTGATTTTGGTATTACTAACTATACAACGTGTCCAGCAGGTAGGAGTAGGTTCGTTATTGACTCCAATGGTAATATCTACGGTTGTGAACTACTAATGAATGAGGAGCTTAGGGAGGGTAATGCCCTGAGAGACGACATTAGGCATGTTTGGCGTAATGGGTTTAAGGTATTTAGAAATAGGAAATATACCGAGATTAACCAATGCAGTAAATGCCCAATGGCTGACCTATGTAACGCGGGCTGCCCTGCTAGGGCGTATAGGGCTTATGGAAGTATTAATGCGCCGGATCCATATTGTCCACTGGTTAAAAGGTCCCGTAAAATTTAATAATATTTATTATTTATTCCAAATTATTAGGGTTATTATTTAATGAATGTTATGATTCGCGTAACCGATAAATTAGATAGGGACCTCCTTGCATTAATAAGGAGGCACTACCTAAACGACCCAATGACCTTCGCGTACGTGTTCTACGACATCATGTACTACCCCGAGTTCACAGAGATTTACCTAAACGTTGTTGGTGACGACATAATCGGTTTCACACTAATTTACAAGGGCTTTCGAAACTACACGGCCACTCACGTATTCGGTAATATTGAGGAGGGTGTGGATTACATACCCTGGGACTCACAACTCATACTACACATAAACACGGAGCCCAGGATATTTGAACGCATGATACGTATTATATCAAGGAAGGGTCAGGTTGAGATTAGGAGGAGTTTAACCATGGTTTGCGACAAATCCTCATTCAAGGCCTTTAATTTGGGTGGTGATTACGTGATCCGTAGATTGGCAATCAATGATCTAGATCAATTCATCGAGATAAAGAGCCTACAGGGAGTGAAAATATCGAAAGCTGAGGCCATTGCCAGGTTATTATCACCGCATTGGCATTACTACGGTGCGTTCCTCAACAACGAGCTAGTGTCCATGGCAGGTACATACCTAAAGCTACCCGAGATCTGGGTTGTTGGTGATGTATTCACGCTACCACAGCATAGAAATAAGGGTTTAGCTAAGGCGGTGACCTCGGCAGTAACGAATGATTCGGTACTGAGTGGTGCGATGACGATGCTTCACGTTTTCGAAGACAATTCACCAGCAATAAAGGCATACAAAGGACTCGGCTATAGAGCAATACAAACATTGCTATGGATAAACTATAAGCCATAAAAATCAATATAAACAATTCTTGATACCTTATTGCAACTACTTTTTACTATTCACATTATTACTAATGAGACAGTAAGAACAAGGGCTAAGTAATAAACTGCATGTACAGTATGTTCTGTTTTGGTTCTGGGGTGATTTGAATCCAACACGGGCCCTCACCAGCAGACCTTGAGTTCGACCGTGTATACATTACTAATTTCACCCAGAGAAACAGCAGGGTTCTGCATGATAAGTGGGGGCGAGGCTATTCTATGTGGCATTAACGAGGAGCAGGGATTCAGTGGTTGTTATACCACCGCCGTCACTGGATTACGAGCCCTCGTTCTCAACGAATGAGATATTGAAACTCGCCAAGAGGTTGGGCGTGGAGGTGATCGGGAAATGAACTCCAGGTATATCTGGGGACAATTACTAAGTGGCTTCTAGTGTTCGCAGTAATTTACGTAATCATTGCCATAATTATCCCAACAACCTCACCAGAGGTTACCATTGCGTTATTAAGCAATAATGCACCAATGGCCTTCGCAATACTCCTCATTTTCACTATCGTGCTCGACGTAACCCACAAGGTCGAGAGGGGCAATTATTGGATTGCGATCGAGGCGTACATAGCATTATTCACATCACTCCTACTCTTTGACTTAGTAACTGTCCTATTGGCTAGTGTTGCGACTGAGGTTGGGCACTTATTCACTAGGGCGTCATTCATAATCGGAGGCTGCGGAATCCTAGACGGACTAGTACTAATACCAACCGAGGCAGTAATGGCGGCGTTGATCGCCGCGGCAATAACTAGGAGACCGAGAAACACCTGACTAAGCCGGTCTTCTCGGCGTTATAAGAATGCATCAATGCCTCGGCTGGGTTATTGGCATAGATAAGCTTAACCGACAGTTCTCTACCACGCTAGTACTCAATGACGACCTCACCACTACCCTCATACAGGCAGTACCTGTCGACAGTGCCCAAAACCTCCCTAGCAACGGTCAAACCAGCACTGACCACCTCATCAATCGTTAGCGCCTTAACATCCACCGGCATGAATATGTCATCCCTATAAATGAACCAGTTCATGCTTATTTACGGTTAATTATATTATTTATTGAATTTATTTTTGTGAAGCATTTTTCGAGTCTGTGGCTATTAGCATCCAATGTACTCATATGAGCGGTATAGTAGGCTTGGCGATCTAAAAAAATCCTTAGGTCGTTCGATATCTCGTGGTTCGGCATCATCTTATCCGCTATCGCTAATGCAAGGTAAACGACAAACAATCTCTACCATTCATTGACTGATAGATTATCGTTGTAAAACCTATTTACTTCGTTCTATGTCCAGTCTTCGCCATTAATAAACGTATTGAACAACTCCTCATCCTCAACGCTAGGGATTAACTTCAATCCACCGATTTCAATCACTAATCTAAAGCCCTAGATAAGGCATCACGGGTGCCCAGCACTTGTCTTTTCTTCTTAATAAGCACATTCTTGGGCTCCATTCCAACTATACCTATCAAAGCTACTGCATTAAAGTAAAGGAGCATTATTTTATTTGAATTACTTTATATTTTATTTATATTATCTTGCGAATTATGCATAAAATTAAACTTTAGTATGCTCTAAATTCAGTATTCTTTTTGCATATATTCTTAAGAGGGCATTGGCCACAATTGGGGTTCTCCTCCTTGCAGTAATTAATCCCTACCCAGAATGCGCCATAGTCTATGAGGAATGGATCCCTATCTTCCCTGAATGCCCTAACAAGTTCTTCAATGCGTTTTCTCTCCTCTTCAGCCTTAACGATGTTTCTCTCCTTTTCTACGGAAACCTTATCTAAAAATCCCGTTCTCGCGAGGACTTTCGTAACATGCCCATCCACAACCATAGGTATGGAGCTCCTTATCCTCTCATCATCTCCAAATATTTTCACGTACAACATGGGGTGTGTTATCCAACCGACATATAGACGTGCAGCCTTCTCGTAAAGAAGTCCCGAAAGTAGTGGATCTCTGAGAATTCCTTCATTAAGTAATGCACGTGGATTATTATACTTACTAAAGTAATTATAGAGACCTCCATATTTATTAGATATATTATGAACTGTAAGCATGAATCCGCCTATTCTAAAAAACGTAATTCCCTCTTTGCTAATTCTAATGACCCTAGTCTTAGGCTCATATATCTTCAATGCAAACTCTATTACTTCATAAATCTTATCGAAATAATTCTCAGGTTTCATGAAGAATTCATATCCATATTGTTCAAATAATTTTCTAGCGGTCTTTCTAGCAGTTTCTGATTCTGCTTGTTGATCTAGCACGGCAGCTAAAAGCAAATACCTTAGCAGAAATTCCTTATCATTAATTAATTTACGTAACTCCTGTTTAGTTTCATCCCGCAAATCTGGGCTCTCCCATAAAAGTGTGCTTTCAAGATCCTTTCTTGCATTCTCAACACCTATCTTCTCAAGCTCCTTAAGTAGCTCTTTTCTTTCACTGTTTGAAAGTTGACGATTAATTTTCTTACGCATCATACTTTTGTATTTTTAATATTTTATAAAGTTTTTAAGATAACACGTTCTTTTATCTTGATTGATAATTATTAAGTCATAAATTAACGAATTAAAGAGC
>Ga0209120_1000499_pt1 | contig 16125 bp, 10 predicted proteins | sample JossMetagenome_FD_184730 | JGI IMG/M metagenome (GOLD analysis project Ga0209120, IMG submission 184730) | Hot spring microbial communities from Joseph's Coat, Yellowstone National Park, USA - JC2_E (SPAdes) (version 3) | ecosystem: Environmental > Aquatic > Thermal springs > Hot (42-90C) >... | reverse complement strand
CCGCGCTCTTCTCGGGCCTCAGGCTCGCCAGGCAGGCAGCTACGTGGGACCCGATCGGCTCCGCTTCGACTTCTCCCACCACGAGCCGCTGAGCGCCAAGCAGCTCAGGGAGCTCGAGACCAAGGTCAACGGCTGGATCCAGGAGAACCTCAAAGTCCGTAGCCGCATCCTTCCCTTGGAGCAGGCCCGCCAGGAAGGAGCCATGGCTCTATTCGAGGAGAAGTATGGCGACCTGGTGCGGGTCATCGAGGTCGGCGAAGCCGAGGTGGTCTCCCGGGAGCTTTGCGGTGGCTGTCACGTGCGGGCCACCGGCGAGATCGGCCTCTTCCTCATCCAAAGCGAGGAGGGGGTTGCCTCTGGGATCCGGCGTATCGAAGCCCTCACCGGTACCGCTGCGCTGAGCTGGACTCAAGAGAGCCTCGCCTTGCTCAAAGAAGCTGCCCACCGCTTAGGAGGGGAACCCAAAGAACTGCTCTCTCGTCTAGAGCGGCTTCAAGAAGAGCTCAAGACCCGGGAGAAGGAGCTCCAGACCCTTCGCCGTGATCGGGTCCGCTCCCAACTGGCCGAGGCCAAGCTGGGTCGCAACGAAGAGCTCAGCTGGGCTTGGATCGAGCTCCCCGATCTGGGAGCCAACGAGCTCAGGCAGGCTGCTGATGAGCTCTTGGATCGCCACAATGTCGACCTCGCCGCAGTGGGCTCTCAGGGCCAGCTGGTCCTCAAGCTGGCTCCCAAAGCGCTCCACAAGGGTCTCGATGCTCGCGCCTTGCTCCACAAGCTCGCTGAAACGGCTGGCGGGCGGGGCGGGGGGCGCAGCGATCTGGCTCAAGGAGGCGGCTTTGAGCTTCCACGGGCCTTCCAGCTCCTCGAAGAGCTCCTCCTCCACAATGAGATCGCTCGCCCCGAGTGAGCTTGCCGAAGTGCTCGGCCAGGTGGTGGTCGTCGACCTTCGCCCCCACCCAACGCCGCTTCCCGCCTCATGGCAACCGGTGCGCCAGGTGAACTTTGAGAAGATCCAGACCGGAGATCACGGCCTTCCCCGCGAACGTCCCCTCCTGCTCGTCTGCGAGCGGGGCATCTTGAGCGAGTTGGCCGGGCTCTACCTTGAGCTGGAAGGCTTCCAGGTCTATCACCTGGAAGGAGGCCTCCAGAGCTTGAAGGGTTCGGTGAAAGAGGCTACAGATGAGCCTTTGCCCTAAAGGATAGAGTGGGCCCATGGCACCGACCCGGCAAGCTGGCCTCGCGTTGCTCGTCATCGTCCTCGGCGTCCTCATCGCCGCCGTCGACACCACCATCGTGGTCCTGGCGCTCCCCCCTCTGATGGCCGACCTCAAGGTGGGGATCAGCTCGGTCATTTGGGTCATCATCGGGTATCTGCTGATCATCACCCTGCTCGCCACCCAGGTGGGGAGGCTCGGCGACCTCTTCGGCCGGGTTCGCATGTACCAGCTCGGCTTTCTCATCTTTGTGCTGGGCTCGTTGCTCTGCGCCCTCTCCTGGAACGAGGCCTCGATCGTGGCCTTCCGGCTCCTGCAGGGTCTGGGAGGAGCGCTCATCTCGGCCAACAGCGGGGCGGTGATCGCTGACATCTTCCCTCCCGAGCGGAGGGGACAGGCCTATGGCTTCAACGCGATCGGCTGGAACATCGGGGCGGTCTTGGGGATCATCCTGGGCGGCTTGATCATCAACTATACGAGCTGGCGCTGGGTCTTCTGGATCAACGTCCCCATCGGGCTGATCGCGGTGACCATCGGTTGGTTCGTCCTCCACGACCAGGGAGTACGCACCTCCCGCAAACTCGACCTCTGGGGGATGGTCCTTTTAGGCGGGGGAATCTTCGGCCTGGCCTGGGGAGCGATCCACCTGATCGGCGCCTCGCTGGATCCAGAAACACTCCTGAGCCTGGGCGGCGGCCTCGTCCTCTTGGCCCTCTTCGCCTGGGTCGAACAGATCCAAGCAGAACCGATGCTCCGCCTGGACCTCTTTCGCATCCCCACGATGACCCCCTCGCTGTTGGCCGCTTTCTTTCAGAGCCTCGGCGGCTATGCGACCCTCTTCCTCCTCATCATGTACCTCCAGGGTGTCCGAGGGCTCTCTCCGCTCAACGCCTCCTTGCTCCTAGTCCCCGGTTACCTGATCGGCTCGATCGTAGGCCCCCTGACCGGACGGCTTGCGGACCGCCTGGGTCCGGCCCTGCCCGCGACCGCCGGGCTCATCATCCAAGCCCTTGCGCTCCTCCTCTATGCCCAGCTCCAACCCAACACCCCGCTCGCCCTCGTCCCCCTGATCAGCGCGATCAACGGTTTAGGAAGCGGGGCCTTCTTCCCCGCCAACAACGCAGCGGTCATGAAAGCAGCTCCCCGAGGGGACTTTGGGGCTGCCTCAGGGCTCCTCCGCACGATGGCTAACTTGGGGATGGTCTTCTCCTTTGCGCTGGCCATCCTAATCGCCGCCAACGCCATCCCCAAGCCGCTCGCCTTCGCGATCTTCGTGGGGAACACCGAACTCTCCCCTAAGCTCGCCTCCGCATTTGCCACCGGCATCCATGCCGCCTTCTACCTGGCGACCTTCTTGCTCTTCGTCGCAGCGGGCCTCTCGCTGGTCCGTACCCGCGGCCTTAAGGGCTCCATTCCCGGTAGAGCTGACCGTTGAGATACCAGAAGAACGTCGCCGATCCTTGGACTGGGATCGTCTCGTGGAACTGCCAGCCGGGGGCCGCGGGCCCGGCAAAAAGAGTTCTCTTCCCGCTCGCGTCCTCGACGACGAGCTCAACCTGAGCACCTTGGGCAAAGCCAGCTGGAAGGCTGAGATCGAGGGGAACCTCCTGAGCAGCGCTGGTAGGGGTAGGCATCAGAGGAGAGCCCGAAGGCAGATGAGCAGGGGGTTGCTCGGCCACGACGAGCTGCACCGTAGCCCCCCGGGCCAGGAGCGTCGCCGGCGCGGAGTTCTGAGCCAAGACCTGATCCTGGGGAGCCGTCGAGACGACTCGAAGCACCTCTGGCTGGAGGTCCGCAACGTTGAGCAAGAAACGGGCTTCCGCTAAGTTATCCCCAACCAGCGGGGGAACCTCGGTCTCTCGAGGCGGAGCTGCTCCCATGGAGAGGAGGAGATCGACCGAATGCCCAGCAGGAAGGGGAGTCCCCGCAAGGGGGAGGCTAGCGATCACGGTTCCCACCGGGGCCGACGAGTAGGCTTGAGCGACGACGCCCGTCGTATAGCCATCGCGCTCTAAGGTGCGCTCAGCGCTCAAAAGACCCTGACCCAAGAGCTGAGGGACGGAGCCCAGCCGTGGCTCGTTGAGCACCAAGGAGACCAAGCGCCCCGGCCGCACCTGACTTCCCGCCGAAGGGCTTTGGGCCAGGATGACGCCGGTCGGCTGGCTCGGATCGCTGCCTTGCGTCAGCTGGAGCTGGAGATCGAGCCCACGGAGCTTCTGGAGGGCCTGAGCAGTGCTCAAGCCGACGAGCTGGGGGAGGGTATAGATGGGGGGATTGAGGTAGATGGCCAAAGCTCCTCCCAAGGCCAAAAGGCCGCCCAACATCAAGATGAGGCCGGGAAGCCAGGCAGCGAGCTGGCGCTTTCGGCGAGGACGGGGGGCCTTGAGGGGGGTGGCACTCTCTCCCCAAGGCCGCAGGTCGGCAACCTTAGGGCCTTTAAGGTCGACGAGCGTAGCGTCGGGAAGGCCGTAGCCAAAGGGAGCGAGGAGCTGGGCTACCTCTGGACGGCCTCGCCGCAAAGCAGGAGCCTCGACGTCGGGCCAGAAGACGTAGTAGCGCCCCGGCTTCGCTGAGATCTCCACCCCTCCTACCAACAAGCCCTGCTCCTCGAGGCGCTTGAGGGCATTGCGATAGCGGAAGAAGGCGCTGCGCGCTTCCGGGGTGTGGACCTCAAACCAGTAGAGCAGCCCCTCGCGACCCTCAGGGGCCCGGACCCGGAAAGCCACCACCCAGCTCTTTCGTTGAAGCTCCTCCGCGACCGTATACTTTCCATCAAGCAGCATCCGCCTGATTATAGGACACCCCCTCCCCTCTAGAGGGGAGGGGGAGCTGAGAAGGCTTAGTGCAGGCTGAGCGCAGTGGCTCCCGGAACAATTTCGACGATGCCCTGAGGAGCTCCCTGAGTGCTCTGGTTCGGGGTAACGGAGAGAGGCACATCAAAGCTCTGGCCGTTCTCCACGATCGTGAGGACCCCGTTGGCCGGACCTTTAAGAGCTCCGGTGTAGACGCCGAAGAGGTAGAGTCCAGGAGTGTAGGGGGAACTGGCGCTTCCAGCATTCAGCGTGTACGTCGTGGTGTAAGTAACCGCTGTATGGCTGACCTGGAAGGTCCCATCCTGAGGAGCGCCATTCGACCCGTTCGGTCCGTCCGTCACGAACCCACCCACACTCCCTGAGCTGGTATTCCCAGGCTCGGCCACGGCGAGTTGGAGGTTGGGGTTGTTGGTGGAGAGCTCAAGGGTCAGCGTGGTGGGCGGCAGGGAGACCGTGGTGATGCTGAGGTTCGAGAGGCCCCCGGGCCGCACGGTGATGCTCCCCACTGCGGTGAGCCGGTCAGCTGGATTTCCAGTGCCCGGGAAATCCCCATCATAGAGGGTCTCCGAAGCACCGACTTCCACCGTATAGGTTCCTGGGGCGATGTTAGGGAACTCAGCAACCCCACCGTTCTGGCCAATCTCAGGGCTGTTGACGAAGAAACCGGGGGTGGCGGTGTTGGCGTAGTAGGTGTGCTCGGCGTTGGTGAGGATCACATTCGCATCAGGAACCGGATAGCCTTGGGAGTCCAGCACCGCCACAAATGCGTAACCGTTGGGATCGCTGAGCGGGTGCGTCAAGCCCTCCACGTAGGCTAGGGCCTGAGCTGCATCGGGAATCCTGAGCTGGGCGATGTAGTTCTGAGTGCCGCTCGGGAGGGGGTGACCTGTCTGATAGAGCACCTGCTCGATCTCCCCTGGGGTCATGGGCTGGCCGAACTTTTGCTCGTAAGCGGCATCGATGAGCGCCGCGATCCCCACGACGTAGGGAGATGAGGAGGACGTACCAGCCACAAAGTAATAACCAGGCTCGGGGGCATAGCCGAGCGGGTCCGCCGAGCTTGGCGTCACGCTCTGGAAGCCCAACGCCTCGGCGGTCACGATGTTGTTGCCTGGAGCGGCGAATTGGACATAAGGAGCGATCTGGCTGAGGAAGGCCAGGTTGCCATCCTGCGTCGTGGCGGTAGCGGCCAAGACCCCCGGCAGATCGGCGGGCGAGCTCACCAGGCTGTCCCCGTTATCCCCAGCCGCCGCGACGAAGGTCACCCCATGGTTGAGGGCATAGTCGACCGCTTGCTGCTCAAGGGGAGAGTTATAAGCCCCACCCAAGGAGTTGTTGAGGATCTGGGCTCCGTGATCAACTGCCCAGACGATCTCCGCCGCATAGGCAAAGTCGCCCTCATAGCCCCCAGGAACGCCAAAGGGATTGTTGTCGCTAAAGACCACCAGGGGCATGAGCTTGGCATCATAGGCGACCCCGATAACCCCGTAGCCATTGGCGACCATGTTGGAAGCATCCAGACCAGCCTCGCCTCCGGGGTTGTCCGGGGTGTTGTAGTTGACCCCTGGCTGGACGTTGGGAGCGACCTGAGCGCCATCGAAGACCTGAGTGCCCTGACCGACGAATCCCTCGCTGTTGCAGCTCTGAGAGACGGTTTGACCGCTGGTCGTGGAGATGTAGGAGTTCGGGTACGTACCGCAGAGCCAGGCGGTGAAGTCGAAGCCGGGAACCAGCTGGCCCTGGAAATCCGGCAAGGGGGGAAGCGGCTCGGCAAAGTAGGCGACCACGATGGGTTTGCTCTGGCCCCCTTGGGTATAGCTGCCCGCCCCGAGTCCGCCGCTCAGGGCATTCCAGGCATTGACCACATCCAGGCCATCCGGGGGGTTCATCAGAGCCCACTCTTGAGGAAAGAGAGGGGCTTGCGTCGGCGCCTGCAGACCTGAGGCAAGCCCCTGAGGCTTGAAGGCCTGACCGCCGGTAGGCAGGCTCATGTGGCTCAAGGGAGGCAGGCTCCGCTCCCAGTTGGGCTGAGCATAGGTGACCCCCTGGAGCCCTTGGAGAGCAAAGAGCGCGGCTCCTGTGCTCATCTGGGGAAGATGGATGAGCGCGGCGTGCAGCTGGGGCAAGGTCACCACGAGCTGGCCGTGAACCTTCGCGAGAGCCTGATCGAGAGCGCTTTGGCTGGTATATCCGATGATCACCTGGTGGGTGACGTGAGGGCCAGTCACCGGCAAGGCAGGGGTCTGGGCGACCGAGAAGGGGTTCGGAGTCGGCTGGCTCACCTGAAGCCCACAGCCCGCCAGGACCAAGCCCACGAGGGCAAGCCACCAACGGCGCATCAGTTACCTCCTGTGGTAAAGGTGTAGACCTGATCGCCATCGAACGTGTTGAGGCCGAAGGGATCGTAGGTCCAGAAGAGATTCCCCGCATCAATCGCCACTGAGAAGGCGGTCGGATTGTTCGGATCGTTGACCGCCACCGCTTCAAAGAGCTGCCACTGATACGCGCGGTAGGTCTGAAGAGGAGGCATCAGGGGAACGCCATTTGCGGAGTAAGAGGTCGGTTGGTAGGTGTAGCTATAGGTCTGGTTGGCAGGCACCGGTCCACCGATCACCCCACAAGGAGCCCCGATCGCGAAGCCGCGGTTAAAGTAGTTGGTGGCCGTCTGGAGGAGTGCGACAAGCCCAATCGCCGAGGAGGAAGGAGCTAAACCGCAGAAATCCAGACCTCCTTGGACATCGTCACCCAGTACTGGAACGAAGTACTCCGCCGCACCGACCCCGTTGGTCGTCCAGCTAAACGTAGGCGTCAGGCTCACCCCCGTGGCCTGATCCTGGGGAGTCTGCAAGCTGGTCACAAAAGGAGGCAGAGGGGTCACCGTGAACGACTGCGAGAAGGGCGAAGTCGAGCTTTGATCAAAAGCTCGAACCTCGTAGGTCACCGGAACACCGACCTGGAGGCTCCCGCTGGCGTCGTTAAAGGTTGTGGGGTTAACTGCTTGATTGGAGGAGGCGCTGTAGGTGTAAGGAAGCACGGCGATCAGGCTGTAGGGACCCCCATCGATGCTACGGAAGATCTGATAGCCCTCCTCAGGGTAGGGGTTGGCGGGTGTCGCGGGTGTGCGGAACGCGTAGGGTGTCCAGGTAAGGGTCACCCACAACTGGGTGTTTTGAGGAGCCGCCTGAGGCTGCAGGCTGTAGATCTGGGCCCGGGTGTCGAGGACAGTAAAAGCTTGAGCCTGAAGCCCCTGGACCGGATCGCTCAAGCCAGCGCCAGCGGGCAGCGGGGGAAGGGTGATGGGCTCGAGGAGAAGGGTCCGATTCTGGTTGGTATCCACCGCCGCCACCTCGAGGAAGCTCTGCCCGGAGAGGCCGGGAGCGTATTCTGCCAGGTTCAAGGTGGCTGCCTGGGAGCCAGTACTCGCCGAACCGCTGTTGTTCTCGCCGAACTGACCACCCACATAGAGGACGGCCCGGTTATAGGCGCCGAGGCTAAAGACATAAGGATCGTGCCCGATCGCAGCGGTGACGATGGTGATGGTGTTCTGCCCGCTCTGCCCAGTCTGATTTTGGGCAGTCGCGTTAAAGCTGAAATTGAGCACGCCACTGCTGATCACCGGCGAGGTCAACGCCAGGGTCGGAGGGTTCAAGGGAAGGTTCTGGCTGGCTGCGCGCAGCTGAATCAGGTTCTGGAACGTAGGTGCCCCCGCGACAACCTGAACTCCGACCACTTCGCTCGCGGCGAAGGTGACCGGCCCCTCGCCCCCTTGGTAGACCGTGGCCTGGAGCGTCTGGCCTGGCGAGAGGAGGGTATAGCTGCCAACCGGCAGATTCAGGAATTCATAAAAGCCCTGGCTGTTCGTCTTCGTCGTGGCCACCAGGCTTGAGCCGCTCAAGAGCTCGACGGTGGCTCCCTGGAGGGCGGGACCACCCACCCCATCGGCGACATAGCCTGAAATGCTTTGGGGAGGCGCCACGTAGATCGGAGGGACTGCGACGAGCTGAGGTGTTAAGCCAGCTGCCTGAGCTGAGAACTTGATTGTAAATGAGCCTGACTGCAGCGCGGTGACCTGAAACGTCACCGTACTCCCCGCCCGCACCGAAGCGCTCGCTGGGCTGATCGTGAGCCCTTGAGGCACCTCAGGCGTCACCTGCACAACTCCCTGAAAGCCCCCCGCCGGAACCACCGTCACGCTGTAGTTCTGAGAAGTCCCCTGAGCGACGACGAGCAGCTGGCTGGGAGTCACCGCAAGGGAGTAACTCGGGGCGACCGAAGCCTGCTGAGGTAGGGTCTGCTGCATCCCACAGGCACTGAGGAGCAGAGCGAGACCCCCAAGATAGGACCAACGCCAATTGCGCATTCTCTCTCCTTTCTCATGTAGAGTAACGTTACACGTGACCTTAAGCTCTCAGATCGTTACAAAGAAACGCCCACCTCCTTGAGATTTAAGCGATGACTATGCCTGTTTGGGCACAGACCGAGTCTAACTTTAGCCCATGAGAGGGAGATAAACTATGGGTGAGGGCTACAAACGAGGAGCTAGCCCAAGTCCAGAGCACGCCCCGCTCGTGCTATCCCTGCTGGCATGCCGCGCAGACCAGTATCCGGCTCAATCCGCCCCAACTATGCCCACGAAACGCGGCGCACACCCGGCACTTGGAGCAGACCCTCTTCAAGGAGGAGCCGCTCCCGGTCATCTACCTCCAAGCGGATCTGAATGCGCACTTCTTGACCTAAAGGCTTTGACTGAACACCGAGGGCACTTTTACCTTGCGAGGCGATGACATCCATGACATCGCGGAGGAGACCAGCGCGATCCGAGGCCAGGACCTCAAGGTTCAGCGGACGGCCCACCCCCTCCCAGAAGGCCGGGATCACCCGATCGGGCTCGTGCTCGAGGAGCCGCTTGAGGTTAGGGCAATCAGCCCGATGGAGGGTTACCCCCCGCCCCCGGGTGACGTAGCCCAAGATGGGGTCTCCTTTAGCTGGCTCGCAACAGGAAGCGAGCTTGAGCGGGGCCCTGAGGTTGGACTCCAGGCGGATCCCCAGATCGTTGCCCGGAATGGGGCGAGGAGGAGTCGAGGTACGGCGGGGAGGAGGCAAGAGGATTCGGGCCACCTGCTGTGGGGTGATCCGGTTGCCAGCCAAAGCCAGGTAGAGATCCTCAGGGGCAGGGCTATTGAGGAGCTTGCGGGCAGCCTCTTCGAGCTGGCTCTCCAAAGGCTTAGGAAGCCCCCGACGGCGGAAATAGCGCTCCAGCAGGGCTGCCCCTTTGTCTAGGGTCTCCTGGCGCTCGAAGCTCCTAAAGAAGGCCCGGATCTTCTGCTTGGCACTCCGAGTCTTGGCATACTCCAGCCAGTCTTTAGAAGGGTGGGCGGTCTTGGCGGTGAGGATCTCGACGATCTCTCCGTTTTGCAGCTCGTAGGAAAGGGGGACGATGCGACCATTGACCTTGGCCCCTACCATCCGGTGGCCCACTTCGGTATGGATGTGGTAGGCGAAGTCGACCGGGGTGGAGCCGCGCGGCAGGTTGATGACCCGCCCCTTGGGAGTGAAGACGAAGACCCTCCCCCCCAAGAGGTCTCTGATCACCGCTTCGACGAACTCCCGCGAGCTGGAGAACTCCTGCTGCCACTCCTGGATCGCATAGAGCCAGCTCACCCGCCGGCGGATCTCCTCGGGCTCGGTCAAGCCCTCTTTATAGAGCCAGTGGGCGGCAATCCCATACTCAGCGACTCGGTGCATCTCCCGAGTTCGGATCTGCACCTCAAGGGGTAGGCCGGAGTCAGCGATCACGGTGGTGTGGAGGCTCTGATACCCATTGGGCTTGGGCACCGCAATGTAGTCCTTGACCCGGCCGGGGATCGGCTGCCAAAGAGCATGGACCAAGCCCAGCACGTGATAGCAGACCTGCTTTTCGCGAAGCTCCTGACCGTTGGGCTTAGGATCCAGAATCACCCTCAGAGCCAGAAGGTCGTAGATCTGCTCGAGGGCCTTCTCATCGCGTTGCATCTTCCTCCAGATGCTGTAGAGGTGCTTGGTCCTCCCCACCACCTCAAAACCCACGACCTCTTGGGCCAAAGCTTCATCGGAGCGAAGGCTCTCCTCTAGCCTCCGGCGAGCCTCTTCAACCGCTACTTCCCGCTCAGCCCGGTGGCTCTTGAGGCGGGATTCCAGCTCGATGTAGGCCTCCGGATAGAGGTAGCGAAAGGAAAGGTCTTCAAGTTCCCATTTGACCTGACCGATGCCCAGCCGGTGGGCCAGCGGCGCATAGATCTCCAGCGTCTCACGGGCGATGCGGGCTTGCTTCTCCAAAGGCATGAAGTCGAGGGTCCGGAGGTTATGGAGGCGATCGGCGAGCTTCACGATGATGATCCGGATGTCCTCGGCCATGGCGATGAACATCTGGCGGAGATCCTCAGCCCGAGCTTCCTCCAACGAGGGACCTAGGTCCCCTTGGGCGAGCTTATAGAGCTTCGAGACCCGCGTCTCTCCCTCGACGATCCGGCGCACAGCTGGTCCAAAGCGCTCTTCAAGCACCTTGGGGTCCACGCCGCAATCCTCAACGGTATCGTGGAGGAGGCCGGCCGCCAGCGTCTCGCTATCCATGCCCAGCTCAGCCAGGATGCCCGCTACCGCCACGGGGTGGGTGATGTAAGGCTCCCCGCTTCTTCGGAGCTGGCCCTGATGGGCAGCGTGGGCAAAAGCAAAGGCCTCCTCCACTAGAGCCAGCTCCTGGTTGGAGAGATAGCTCAGTTTAGGCTCGAGCGCTTTCCAAAGAGCCTCAGCGTCCCGTTCGAGCGCCTGTGCCACCCGATCACTCTACTTTCAGCACCTCGTGAGCTTCAGCGAGATAGCGCTCCACCGCCATCGCTGCCCGAGTTCCCGAACCCACGCTAGTCGTGAGCTGGCGGTAGACGGGATCCGCAACGTCGCCTGCCGCGAAGATCCCCGGGAGTGAGGTGTAGATCTCATCGCGCACCGCGACGTAGCCATCAGGACGCAACTCGAGGACCCCCTGCAAAAAGCCGGTGTTGGGCTGATGGCCGATGAAGATGAAGACCCCATCCGTAGGGTATTCGTAGGTCTCGCCGGTCTCTAGGTTGCGCAGGCGGACTGCTCGCACCGATTCCTCGCCCAAGATCTCCTCGACGACATGGGACCACAAGAAGTGCATCTTGGGATTGGCGAAGGCCCGTGCCTGGGCGGTCCGGTTCGCTCTGAGCTCCCGGCGTCGGTGGACCAGAGTGACTTTGGAAGCAAAGCGGGTCAGGAAGAGTCCCTCTTCCACCGCTGCGTCTCCCCCTCCGACCACCACGACCTCCTTATCCCGATAAAAGAACCCGTCGCAGGTCGCGCAGGTCGAAACGCCGCGCCCATAGAAGCGGTCTTCCCCAGGAACCCCCAGCATCTTCGGATTGGCCCCGGTGGCCAGGATCACCGCACGGGCCACATAGTCCGCTTCGTAGCCGTGCACCCGGAACCCACCCTGGATCGCTTCCAGGCCTTGGACCTCATCCATGATCACCTTGAGGCCAAACTTCTCGGCTTGCTGGAGCATCCGCTGAGCTAACTCAGGGCCACCGATCCCTTCGGGAAAGCCAGGATAGTTCTCGACCTCCTCTGTCTGGGCGATCTGCCCGCCAGGAAGGCCTTTCTCGAGGAGGGCGGCTTTGAGGTTCGCCCGCCCAACGTAGATGCCGGCGGTCAGACCCGCCGGACCTCCACCGATGATGAGGACGTCGTAGGTATGCACAACGTTTAGTGTAGCACTGGTGGTGACCCCAGGGGGATTCGAACCCCCGTCGCCGCCGTGAGAGGGCGGTGTCCTAGGCCACTAGACGATGGGGCCAAACAGGCCTCCGCCTTGGTGACCCCAAGGGGATTCGAACCCCTGCCGCCGCCTTGAAAGGGCGGTGACCTAACCACTAGTCGATGGGGCCCCGGAGGCCGCGCCTGGCTGGGGTGCGTGGATTCGAACCACGACCGGCGGATCCAGAGTCCGCTGTCCTACCATTAGACGACACCCCACCACAACCTTCGCTACTCTACACGTTTGACCCAGATTTGGCAAGAGCAGCACGTAGAATGGCGGAATGGACCCTGAGCGCATGGTGGTGGAAGCCTTAAGTGAGCTCGTCTCCGAACCAGCGGCCCGGCGCCTCCTCCAGAAGGTCACCCGAGGCCATCCCCCCTCTCATCCCGAGGAGTGGGCGGCGCTCATCGAGGGGCCCTTATTGCAAGAGCTCGCTTCCGTCCTTCCTCTACGCCACCTGACTCCCCCGCTCGAGGAGCTCGTCCGCACCCTGCGCCAGGCCAGCCCTCCTCTGCCTCTTCCCCCAGGTTCCCTCCACGACCTCGCTCGGGTTGAAGGGGTGGAGGGGATTCTGATCGAGGGGCAAGAGCCATGGGTCCGCGGCATCGCTCCCCGCAGCCAACCGCTCCTCCAGGCAACGCACCGCATCCTTCTTGGGGGGGGCTACCGAGTCCTTTGGGTCCTGGCCGAGCGAGGCCAGATCCTCCTCGCCGCGCTACCTCAAGAGGGCTGGCTCGCTTTGGTGGCCAAACGGGAGACAAATACTGGACTTTTGCTCTACCATCTCAGAGGAGGTCGAGAGTGAAACGCTGGTTCGCGATTCTTGTCTGCATCCTCGGAAGCAGCTTGGCCGTTCCCCTGACGACCATCTACGATCAGCTCCTAGGCACGCTCCAACAAGCCCAGCGCCTTGAAGGTCAGAATCCGGTCGAAGCGCTCACCCTGATCAGCCAAGCGGAAAACCGCTTTCGGCTGGAAAGTGCCCAGATGGACCCGGCCCTACGCACCGGGGTGCTGACCGCTTTAGAAGACGCAAAGACGGCCATCGCTCGCAAAAGCCCCGTCGATCTCCAGGCTCGGGTCCTCCTCATTCGGGGAATTCTAGCCAAGGCGCTCTACGATGCTTACTTTGCTGACCTCGCCTCTGGCCAGCGCATCCAGGCGATCCCCCTCCTCAGCCGCCTGATCGCGGCCAGCGGCTTTCCTCCTTCCATCCTCCGAAGCATCGATCAGGAGGAAACCCACCTCGCTGCGCTCAGAGCTCTCTTCCAGCGCCTCTACGCCCAGAACATCCTCCAGGCCCTGCTCCAGGCGCGTAAGGCTGGTCGGGATGCCGCCTACCTGGCCGTGACCCGGGCCTATGCCCTCTATCTGGTCATCCAGGATGCCCCCGCAGCCCAGGCTCTGACCCCTCAAGCCTTTGTCGGGGCTCTGGAAGCTCTAGTTGCTCATCACACCGCTCTGTTCCAACAAGATCTCCTCCGCCTGATCCAGACCACTCAGGCGCTCCTCGGCACATCCCATCTCCCCTCCCCCACCCCACTCGCTCAGCACCCCAAGCCCCCTACCCCTGCTCAGGGCGGTGGGGGGCATCAAGCCTCGATACCGAGCTCATTGCCGCCCCTCGCCGACCAAGCTCCTACTCTCCCCAACCCATCACTCTTCACCCTCAGGCTCCCACCTCTCGAGCGTCGGACGTTTCTGGAAGGTCTCCAACGCCTCGGCCTTTCGCTCTCCAGCTGGCAGGCCACGCTCGAAGAGGTGGCCGGCCTCGTCGGCGCAGCTCAAGGGCTCAGCCAGGCCAATCAGCTCGCTCAGGCCCGACGAGAGCTCTCCTCGGCGCTCCATCTCTACCGCACGGTCATCGAGCCTCCCCTGATCCCCATCGCCCCCTCGCTCAGCGAAAGGATCGATCGCCTGCTGGCTTCTGCCGAGGCCAGCGGAGGTCTTTCCCCTGAGGCCTTCGGCGTGCTTCAGGGCCAGCTCCAGGAGGTGCAAGCCCGCCTGAGCGGCACGAGCCTCCCGCTCAGCAACCTCTTTGCACACCTCGAGCTCGCTCTTCCCGCCCCGATCCCCAAGGTGCTCTTTCTGGTCCTCGCCCTCCTCAGCCTCATCCCCCTCTCGCTCCTCCGACTCGCCTTCGGAGGTCGAAGCCTCTACTGGCGCTACCTTGGGCTCTCCTTGTTCTTCCTCCTCCTCCCCGGGATCCTCGAGGGGCTCTCTTCGCTCAGCATCCTCGCCCGCACCCCGGGCCTCGCCTTCTTCGGGGTCTTCGGCCTCCTCTCGATCACGAGCAATCCCCTCCTCAGTCTCATCTGGGCCCTCACGCTCGCCCTCGCCATTCTCTTCAGCAGCCTGGGGCTCAGGGGCATCGCCCTTCAGCTTGGGCTCTTAACCAAGACCACCGCCGGTCCAAAGCCAGCGCGCGCCACCAAAAGCCTCAGCGGGGAGACCCTCGTCGAGTGGGATGAAGAACTGTAAACCACCCCAGAAAAGCCAGGGGCGTTCCGAGGGAAGACGATGCAAGGAAGAGATCCTCAGAATCCAGGCTTGGATAGCGGCCCAGGCCCATCGAGCCAGCTCGTTGGGCGATGGTGTGCAGCGCGACCCAGTCAGCGGTGTGCTGGAAGCCACAGGCAGAAGACTGGAAGCGCCAGGCGCTCGTTCAGTTCTTCCTGGCTGGATCTCATCGGTGTCGACCAAGCGATGGGGCTTGAAGCGGCGGAACCTCCTTTGCTCCTTCGCGACGCCCAAGGCGTGGTTACAGCCCCGAGCGAAGAGCGCCACGGTTTTTTCAAGGATGGCAGCTTGTTCGGGGGTGAGCTTGAGGGCGCAGCGGAGCGTAAGGATCTGCATAGAAATCTTCTATTATCATGGAAAGGAGGTAGGCGGCGCTTCTCCCTATGCCTGAAATCAGGGGTCTTTGCGCCACGGTAGAACGATGACCTACGCTGATCTATCCCGCAGCCTCAAGCCCGTCTTGGGAGAGAGGACCGAAGAGGTGCTCCAAGAAGGGCTCCGACGCCTCCAGCTTCGCCCAGAAGCCCTGGATCCTGAGGGCATTGAACTCTTGCTCAAGCGCATCGTCTATCGGGAGCTGCAAGCCCGCTACCCAATTCCTGAGGCGCGCACCATCGTCAGTCAGATCCTCTCTCAACTCAAAGGGAACGATGTCGGCCTAAGCCAGCTCGAAGCTGGCCTCAAGCGCTTCCAGCTCTACCTAGACTGGCCGGAGGTTGGCCGGCTCAGGAGCATCATCAACGCGCTGCGCGCTCAGCCTCAAGGGGAACTCGCCCAGGAGCTCCTCAAGGAAGGCCGAGCGCTCCTCACCCAACTCGAGCGAAAGCTTCAAGAAGCCCTCTTGCGCCAGAGCCGAGACCTTAGCGACCTCGAGGCAGCTTGGCTCAAGGTCAAACACATCGGGGGCCCCAAGGTCCGCCGCTTCGAGACCCTGCTCCATCAGATCCAAGAGGCTCACGCCCAAGAGACCTTAGCTCCTGCGGAAGTCGAGCGAGCCCGCAGCCTGGCTGTCGAGCTGCGCAAGCTGGTGGAGTCGAGTGTGGTCCAAGCCCCAACGCTTGTCGAGGAGCCAGTGCCGGCCCTCGATCTGCCGGCTGAGGCGCCAGAAGACTTCGAGGTGGAGATCGACCTCGAGGGGCTCAGCGAGGAGCAGCAGTCTAAGATTCGGGAGATCGACCGGGCTGAAGAGCGCAGGCGCCTTGAGGCGCTCAAGATTCAGTATCAGGACTTCCTGACTCCCGAGCTTAATGAAACCTTCGAACGGCTCTTCCAGCGGTTGGAGTCTGGCGAGCTTCTAGGAGACGAGCTCGAGACCTTCGAGGCCTCGCTTAAAGCCCGTGAGCAGGAGGCATTTACCGAAGCCCGAGTGCGCTACGAGTGGATGGCCGAACGCCTGCGGCAGCTGGAGGCTGAGCTCAAGGAAGAAGCCGCCCCCCTCTCCGCCCGCCTCAATCTAGCCCTCGAGACCCTCCAGATGGGGGCTTTACCGAAAGACTTTGAGTCCCTCGAAGCGCTCCTAAGCGATCTCGAGCGACGCCAAAAAGAGCGCAAGGCGGCCGAAGAGCGCCGTGCTCAGCTGCAGCGGGAGCTCGCTCAGCTGCGTCAAGAAGCCGAGCAAGCCCTGAGCCTCTACCACCATCAGCCAGGTGTCGCGCAGTTTCTCAACACACTCCCCGAGCAGATCGACGACGAGAAAGCGCTCCAGGAACTTAAAGAGCGCCTCTCCCAGCTTCTCGTTCAGCTCGCTCAAGCTCAAAAGGAG
>Ga0209120_1000493_pt1 | contig 16199 bp, 35 predicted proteins | sample JossMetagenome_FD_184730 | JGI IMG/M metagenome (GOLD analysis project Ga0209120, IMG submission 184730) | Hot spring microbial communities from Joseph's Coat, Yellowstone National Park, USA - JC2_E (SPAdes) (version 3) | ecosystem: Environmental > Aquatic > Thermal springs > Hot (42-90C) >... | reverse complement strand
ATGTGTGGTTCTGAAGGCTGTGGTATGTGTGGTTCTGAAGGCTGTGGTATGTGTGGTTCTGAAGGTTGTGGTATGTGAGGCTCTGAAGGTTGTGGTATGTGGTTTGAGGTTGGACATGCTTTTTCGGCTAATTGTTTTACGCACTCCTCTTTATTTTGACATGGTAAACCGTTTGTATTAACTGTGTTAGTACATAAATCGATTAATTCATTACAAGCTTGACACGGCATTTCAGCATGTGTAGCTATACAATTGGCACATGAATAAGAGACAGGACAATAGACTTCAGAACATGTAAATTGACATCCATTTTCTTGTATTAATTTTAGTGTGTTTAAACATACATCACAGTTTTGATTATTTTCAATACAATACATACAATAAATTAAATTTTTAACGAGCTTTTGACATTCCATTTCAGATGAGGTTATTTCTGATGTTTGGGACGAAGAGGAAGATGAACTAGAGGAAGTAGATGATGTAGAGGAAGATGAACTAGAGGAAGTAGATGATGTAGAGGAAGATGAACTAGAGGAAGGTGAACTAGAGGAAGTAGATGATGTAGAGGAAGATGAACTAGAGGAAGGTGAACTAGAGGAAGTAGGGGAAGACTGGTTTTGATAATTGTTTATTATTTCACTGATTTCTTGGGTTATTTGTTCGATTTCTGATTTTAATTTATCGATTTCTTTTTCTATTTTATTTATTATACAGTTTAAATAATTTATCATACTATTCATCTCACTACAACAACTATTAAATTCGGAAGAGAGAAGTTCTAAATCGGATGATAAAGCATTTATTTCATTCTGATGAAGTATACTTTGTGTTTCTAGATACAAAATTTCGGAATTTAATTCAGCTATTTCTGAAGATTGATAATAAATTTGTTCACTTAGATAGTCTATTTCACTATTAATTGATTGACCAAATTCGTTAAGGTATGTCAAATACTTTATGTAAACGTTTAAGGGGTCACCACTAAATTTGGGAATGTTTGTATAATCAAATAAGAACGGAAAAACATAAGTAGCTATAGTGAGAAAGAGGGCTAATTTTCTAACATCGTATTTACCATTGTTCTGGTAGGCTAAGAAGTCTTTAAACCCTAATTTATTAAATTGCCAATCTATACCCTTTTTAAACATCTCTTGAACAGAGGGGTTTTGTAAAATAAAAGAGATAGCCTCTTGTATTGACAATGTGTGGAGTAAAGCGTCTACAAGTACATAATCATTCTTTTTAATAGCATAATTCATTATTGTGTTGAAAGTAGCGGGGTCTAGATTTCCGTATCGATACCATAAGAGAATAGTTCCGTTACCAGAGAATGAGAACTTACTACTGTAATCAGATTCTATAACAAACTTATCAGTTGCATTTACAACAGTTGTAGGTAAGGCTATGTTACCGTATACTATCACATCTACAGTTATGTCGAATGGAAGAATGAGGGGGTTAGAGAACTGGTAACCGAAATTATAAACAGAGTACTTATTACCATACGGCGTTATGACGGTTTTTAGTTCCTCGGGTAAGTCACCTATTGTAGAAATAAGGTTAGGTAACTTTTGTACTACTTTGTTATTAGAGACGTACATACCCATCTTACTTTATTTTATAAGGTTACTCACTTGTCTGTAAACTCGGTGTAGTAAAGGTCTGATTAGTCTGTTGGACGGGGTTAAGGTTATACTGAATACAAGACGGTGATACTTCAGAACCACCACATGAACTAGCGGAACAATTGCCTATCGGTATTTGTAAGTTTAAGCCTATTTGTGGACATTCACCTAAAGCACATGCACAGTTAATAAACCCTTTTATAAAGTTTTGAAGGAATCCGAAAGGTTGTATACAAATACCGGCACAATTACCACCACTAGCTGTACCCGAACCAGACCCGGATTTACCGCCAACATTTACATTAACATTTACCGGAAGGTTGATACAAATTCCTACACTAATACAGAAACTTAGGTAGGCTAGATAACAAATTACATCGATTATTAGGTTATACAACTTGTAAAAGATTGAGGAGAAGAACCCTAATACAAACCCTATGACGTAAAATAGGTCACCTAGATACTCATACAACTTTTCTACTATCTGACTGAAGAAACAAGCGTTTACGAATCCGTACGGCTGTGAGGGCAGGTTAAAATTATTTACTAGCCCATTATTAAATCCAATAACGAAATACAAGAAGGGTAAAGTGATAAAGTCTATAGTAGGATAGAGTATGTAGTAAATTAAGAAGTCTAACACATTATCGGCATTAATGAGGAATTGGTAAGCCATACAATAGAGAAAACGAGCGGGTAAAGAAACTATAAATAACATTAAGAACGGTAGATTAACTAGGAAATCTGGTAAAGAGGTAATAGTAGGTAGTAGGTCACATAAAGGACTTTGTACTTCTGATGTTTCGAGTTGAGGACACTGAATAACATTAGGTTGAAATTGGTTTGCGGGAATACAAATAGGGCTTAATCCGGTGTTAGCCTCATTTATGTTACAGCTCATGTATTTCCACCTCTCGGTATACAGTTATTGGGATTAACGTTAATGCACAATTGTTTACCGATAGGGGCTAAGGCTATGTTGATTAAAGATGTGATGGGTATGAGAAGTACCAGTATGATGTAACCTATCAAACAAAAGATTTGGTCAAAAAGAGAGAAGTAGGGTAAGGCTTTAGTGCAAAAGTTTGAGTAAGAGTTAGGTATACCAATACATTCACCTGAGTTGTAACAATACGGGCATTCAGAGAAACAAGAGTTTCCATTTCCCCCTTGAGCTAAGGAACAAAAGAGGGTTATGGGTGGAAAGAAATTAGCTATTAATCCGTATAATGGTATTTCGGTGAAAGAGGCTAGGGTACAAAGAAAAGTCCTAATAGGTATAGTGATTATCCATAACATTACTATAGGTAAGTTCACAACGAATCCGATAGCGTTATCAATACCTGGTGGAAATACGTCACAATAACCCTCAATCTTTTGTTGTACTTCACTAAGGAAAGCCATTATCTCACCTTAAAAAGATGGGATAGGCGTATGTTAGCGATACCGGTTATAAAGAAAATCATGGTAGGTATCAAGACTACAGATAGTGACGGAAAGAACAAGTTAATAATGTCAGCTAACGGCAATGCTAACAAGTAGAATAAATAGAGGAACAAGGCTACCGGTAAGAAAGGTAACGTGAGAAGGATTATGGGCAAATTAACAATTAAGGCTGTGGCGTTATGGTAGTTATAAATTGTATAGTAAAGACAAAGGATGAACCAAAAATTGAAAATGTTAAGGTCACAATTCTGGTAAGTTTCGTTTTGACACATTTGTCTAATACTAGCATAACACTGACTCATACCTTATCGAAATTCTTTAATCACAGGAAAAAATTAGGATTAGAGTAGTAGGGTTTCCCCTACTAGGATTGGGGTAGTAGAGGTGTCCCCTATTTCTTCTCCTTTAACTTTTGAGCAATCAAGTAGATTATCACACCAACCATGGCAATTGTTAGGTCAATGTACCAAAATCGGGTCAATTCTTGTCCTAACCATTCCATCTTCTCTATCATTTTTTCTTTGAGCTTCATAGGACATTAGCCTCTACAAGAAGTAACGTTATTGTGCTAATGCCCATTACTATTAAAAGAAGGATTATAATTGTGAGAAAAGTAGGGTTACGTAAAATCGTTAGAGCCATGGTCTCACCTACAAATAGGTTTCGCTTGACTCACTACTCTGTAATTGCCTTCTCATCTCATCAAGTTTCTTTCTGGCGATAGGACAACCACCACTCCTTTTTATGTCAATTTTAACGGTTTTTCCTATAACTAGACCTAAAGTAAATGTAACTATGTAAAAAAGAATTTGTTTGTAATCCATACCTTACAAAAAATAAAAAAGAAAGGTAACTTAAGTTCAACTGTTTACAACTACGTATTCTTTTATCAGTTTGTAGAAACCGTCAGCTAATAGTGCAAACCCTAGTCCATACAGAGCGGGATGACCTGATAGGTAGATTGTTAATAATACACCTACAATAATCGCTACATAAGCGGGGAAGTTGTTCAAAAACGATTTGTTAATAAAGTATAGTAAAACACCAGCTATAACGGAAGTAAATACTACTTCAGCGGTCTCCTCTGTGTTTACTTTTAATACATTTTCAGTTATTTTGGGGGTAGACACGTATAAACTCATCTTTCTCACCTTATGAGGATTCTATTTTAACAATTTCTTTGTCAATTAGTCTAGCTACACCAAGTGATACCAAACCTACACCTATTGTCTGAAGTACACCAGTTGTTAGTAATGCTAAACCTATACCTATAGCTAAAATTACGTAAGGGCTCGACGTTATTTGTCTTAATGCGTAATAGCTGATAGCTGTTATTAATGCAAACATTATAGTAGGTACTATGTTGTATGTTACACCGCTTGTAGTTGGATTACCTATTACAACAGCGGTCAAGACTTATCACCTTAATAAACTATTTAGGGATTATACTCTATAGCTGATGTCATTATTCCATTAATTTTATCAATTATCTTCGATTTATTGGGGGCATAGGTCTGTAAGATAGTTAGACCCGTATCCATGTTTTTGGATTTTAGGAGTGAGGGTATTTGGTCTCTGTACTGTTTACCAGCTTTTATCATAGCTTTGTTAGTCTCAACGAGTCTACCGTAATTAGTTTGATTTATAATGTTATTGATGAAAGTTCTGTACTCATTCGGTTTCTCTTTCTTTAGATACTCTAAATACCCGTATGGGTCAGCCATTAACCTAGCATAACCAGACGGGTCTACACTCTTAGCTCCCTCTAAAAACTTTCTTAATGCGTCTGGTTTATACTCACCTATGTCAGTACCCTCTAAAGACATTTCCGCCTGAACCCAAGCATTATACTGATTCGCACCTTCCAAGAGACCGCTTATGTAATTGTTTGCACCAGTAAGTATACCACTTACATAATTAAGTGTGGCGTCTGGATTAACTTGTATAACATTTTTCTTACTCTTTCTTCTTTTTGCCATGGGTTATCACCTTAACCTATAACTTGAGGGGCTATTATCTTACCTTTTTCTTTTATTTCAGTTTCGGGGAATTTCACATTAACATAACTTGGCATTTCTTGTTTAGGTGAGGGCATAGGTGCTACAAAAGTTGTTAGAGTCCTTATCATGTCACCTACGATTGGGGTAGCTAACTCATCCCTTAACAATTCTATTTTATCCTCTAAAGGAACTTGATTCATCATGTTCTCATAGTCTTTGCTAGCCTGAGACACTTTCATACCTACGATTACCGACCTAATGTAGTTCTCTTCTGGAGAAGTTCTCTCAGGTAATTTTAAGCCGTTCAAGTAGGTAGATTCGAAACTAATCCATTGGTTGTATTTGTATGAATTGAATACGGAGTTAATTTGCCATTTCGGTGTATTGATTATTGCTTTGTATAACCACTTACCCGTCCAATTTGACGGAAACACGAGTTTAGTAGTCTTGTGTCCACCTTGTCTATGAACCATTACTTATCACCTTACACCTCTTTAAATACTTAAGGGACTGTAGTTATAGTCTCTTTGAAAGTGGTTTGTGGAGTGTATACTATCTTTGGCTGATTGTTAGTAAAGTCATAGTATAAAGCAAAACCGAGAATTAATACACCGAATAAGACCACACTAGACAAACTATTGGCGTTGTTTAGGTTTCCAGTTACGCTTAGGACTAACAAGATTGCACCTACAACTAACACAGCTATGAAAGTTGTTTGAGAGGTAGGCATTCTTATCACCTTATTATTTCTTTTATAAAGTCAAGTCCTCCAAACTTGTACAATAACACGAGTAAGTCAAGTACATTCACAAAGATACTCATAAACACAAGAAAGTTAGGAAACTTAAATGAGAAGTAGTATACAAAAAGAGCAATAAAAAAGGCTGATAGAGCTAAAAAAGGTAACATGTGTCATCCCAAATTAAACCTAATTTTGGTGACGGGACTTATTTCTACTTCTCTCTTCGGTTTATACTGAGTTATTGTAGTCATAATACGGTAGGCGATTTGGTTAATGATTTGGTCATTTAAAGCATAGTTTGGTTGAGGCTCATAAGCCCTCAGATACGGTAAATAATTATAAACATCATTAACAATAACTACTTCTTTAGGTGTCCTTTTTCCGTATTCATAAAAAACGGTTTTCTCTTGAGGGGGAACACCCAAGTAGACATAACGTCTAAAAGGGTTTCTATTGTATTCATAAATAACTTCTTCTTGAGGGGGAATTCCGAGATAAGCAAAAGGTCTATAATTATAGCGTCTAAACGGGAATCTTCTTAGCATACCTTAACTTCTCTTTTATACGGTCTAATAACAACTTAGCAGTTTCCTCATCGCTAACTACTAAGTCTCCTTTTCCTCGTATGATAAAACTGTTATCGGCTAAATCATAAAACATCCTCTTTCTCAATTTCTTCACCCCTAATAGACGTTTTACGTCCTTATCATGACGGAATGTTTTGAATAAAACTAGAGGTCTAGCTATCTTTACTTCTTCCAAAATTAGGTTTGAGAGGTTAGACTTGTCCATGTGTAAAAAAGAGACAAGAAAAAATAAAAATCTTAGTAGGGACTGTAGAGGGTTACCCCTAAGGTAGTAACGTTATGTTCTCGTATTTCTTACCGTTTTTATACGTCACTACGACTTCATGTTTTAGCGGATGTAGGCATAAGTCGAAACTGTATAGTAATAATGACGCTCTGAGCTGACACGGTTTACTTTTTTTGATAGCCTGAAAGTAAAACGCGGGGTTACCTATAACAAATCCTTCAGATTCGGCTGAAAATTCCTTAGAGTCGAGACATAAAGTAAGAATACCTAAATTTGATACTACCTTTGTAATGTTGTGACAGTAGAACACATCTTATCGTAATTTATTTAGCACCGTTGTTAGTTTGGGTCTCTCTTTTCTCTTCTCTGGAAACTTCGTGAACTACAGTTACAGTATGGACTGGTTGTTGAGGTTCTTTCTTCTCAGATTCCCTTATTGCCTCTTGGGTCTTAGAAACGGAATGTATTCCCAGCATAGATTGCATGGTCATCTGATGAGTATCCGCTATACTCCTCATCACGTCTTTCCTATCTTGTCTGTCCATGTATCTATCGTATGCACCGTATGCTGTAAAAGCTAATACGCTAGCTATTAATACGTATAGGAAGTCTTGGAATAGGGTTACAAACTCGGACATGTGTGGTCACCTTAATACGGTTTAAATAGTTAGGGGCAAAGCTCCTAAAACCCCGAATGCTAAAAGAGTTTAAGATTGGGGTCGTAGGGGAGCATTCCCTAATTGGGGTATTATAGGTATCCCTCTACAGGTCACTGAAAATGTTATACGGGTTGTTAGGTGATGTATACAACTTAACATAAACTACCGTCATTACTATAAGACCGATTAACGCAATAACCGAAAAAACGTAAGGGTTCATGTTTGTTCATCTTAGGTAGATAAAAAAGAATTAAGATTGGGGGTTTTAGGGGGTATCCCCCTAACATCCAGGGTCTGGTATCAATAATGGTAGAGATGTTGAGAGTCTGTTACTGATTATGTCCAAACCACCTATCAGTATTTCCCCGATACCGAAGAATCCAGCCGATTTGAACCTATCAGTCTCATCAGTACTCAGAGCTAAGAGTAACGTAAAGAAGATGATTATTATACCACCTAAGAACCTACCGTAGTAAGACCGTAGATTAAACGATTTAACGAGTAAGTATGCTAACCCGTTACTTAACACAAGGATGCTAACCCCTACTATTAAGTTAATTATTCCACTTTGTGAGTATGTTTCTCCAGTTCCATAAACTAATTCGGGCATCACCATCACCTCATGCTAAATTAGGGTCTAACCATGCGAATTCTGAATTAATACCAGCTATGTAATCTGTTATACCTATTACCAACTCTATTACTGACAATACTAAGGTCATAGGACTTCCGAAAACTAACGCTAGTAAGAACAATACACCGGCTTGAAATAGTCTAGCGTCCTGACAGAGGTTTAGTTTAAAATACTGAAGGACAGCATTAACAAAGCCTGAAGTAATAATAAGTAACAGAAGTGATACGAAAGTGTCAAAGGTATCTAAATCAACACCTAAAAAGCTCATAGTCTCACCTTAAAAGGCTTAATAATTGGATAATGTAGGCGTAATAATCCTTTAACGCTTGATAATTTGATACGAGTATGGGTTGTGGTTTGAACACGCTCTTTAACTGAGGTCTGTATGTAAGACTATCGTGCGTTTCGGGGGCATAGGTTAAAGAGGCTTTCGCTTTGAATGATGGGGCATACTTTGTTCTGTAACTTTGAGAGTTACGGTTTATAGGTTCATACTCATAGTCTATGTCTCTACTAACAGAAGGGGAATAGTCATAATCGGATTTGAAAGCATAATTTTTATTTACAATCTTTTGAGGGGCTATCTTTGTATCGGTAGACGTTTCTCTTGAAACAGAGCGTGACGGGGAATAAACAAAACTGGTAGAGATACTAGTATTCTCTCTGTTTATTGTCGTAGGGCTTAAGACTACGTAAGTCCTTTCATCTTTTGACCTTCTCGGCATTATAACACCTCTTTCATCAACTTATCCAGTAAAATTAGGTGAGCTTGTGACATGATTAACGGCTTAGGTCTAGCACGAATTTCGAAATCAGTAACCGGTTTAATCCTTACAATTTCTTCAGGGGCATAGTTATCTATGAAAGTATCCGGCAAACCTAAGGTAGAGTATTGGAAAATCGGATAAGCCTCTTGTTCAACTTGGGGTTCATACTCAATAGAGCTTTCCTCTTTAGGGGCAAAGTCCTCTATAGCTATTTGAGTATTGGAAGGTTCGTAATCGTAATCGTTTTCGTATTTGAAACTGTCTTGAGGTTTGAACACAGTCTTTCTTTTGTAGGCTAATTTAGGTTTATACCGCGTCTTGTACTCAATTTCATCAGAACGGCTTTCTGAAAAGATAGGCTCAAAAACAGACCTAACTCTCTCCTTCACCGATTCGGAGAAGGAAGGCGAAAAGACTCGGTTCTTTCCGCGGGATAATACAATTTCCCTCTCTTCGTGAGGTTTTAGGACAGCTTTCCTATACATCTTTACAGTTTCCGGCTCTTCTTTCAACTCCTCTGTAACTTCGGGCTGAAAATGAGTTTTTCTACTTTCTACTTCTTCAGTCTCTTGAACTTCCTCTTGAGGTTTTTTCTTTTTAGGCAATTGAATTAACTGTGGTTTATTTTGCATAAGTATTTCCTCAACCTTATTAAGAGGAATAGTTGTAACCTTACCATTTCTTTTAATGGGAATAAAACTAACTCTTTCACGCGTAGCTCGTTTATACAATTTCTCAAGTTTACTTAACGGAATTTGTATACCATCCACATCTACTAATTGTTCTGTACTCATGATACCTTAATGACGTATAAATGTTCATTTCTTCTTTCTTAAGCCTAATTTTTCTAAACCTGATGAAATAGTAGATTTCGGTTTAAATTTAGGTAAGGGGTAACTACCACTTTCTTTTTTAGCCCCTAATTGTTCCAGACCACCTTTAATCGTAGATTTAACAGACCTTTCGTTAGGTAACGGGTAAGGTTGAGAAGGTCTTGATAACTTAAGTTTTTTAATAACCTTTAAAACTATTCCTATACTTTTATAGGATACACAAAACTCATACCCTTTGTATTTAAAACGATTTGTTTGTTAATAACGGGAATACATAGAGTATCGTTACATGGTATTATGACAGCATCAATACACATCTTTAGCAACTTACTAAGCTTAATAAATAACAAGTTAGCTATCTCCTTACAAAACGTGTTAGTTGATACAAGAGTTTTACGAAATACTCAAAACTAATTTCCATAAATTTACCGAGACCTTTAGTTATCTTAACAAAAACGAAAAAGCCGAATCTAAAAGCGTAGTTGATAGCTGTCACTATTAATTTCGAAAAGAGGTTACTCAAACCGAGGAATTGAGCCATTAAGGGAACACCTCTTTGGGGGGATACCCCTAATACCCTATTTCCATTTTATTTTTGGTAAATTGGGTTTGGGGCTGTGTCTCAAATGGGATTTGGGATTGTACCTTAATACTAGTAGGGGATACCTTTATACCCCCAATTCTAAATTCAGCTTTCATAACTTATTATCCTTTTTAGGGGGTATCGCTTTAGGGGAAACCCCTAGTGAGGAATACCACCTATAACCCCAATTCCAAAATCTTTTAGCAATTAGAGTTTGAGACTATGTCCCAACCCTATCGTTTAAAGAGATGTTCTAAATGGTCTATAAATTGTTCCAGATAACGTAGTGTATCCAGTAAGAAGTCTGTAAAACCTTTGAGAGTTGTTTTTAAGAAAAATGTAGTGATTTTTGTAACTATCTTAATTAACTCATCTAACAAATCTGAAAGAAAACCACTAAACCCTAAAAATTCAGCCATTAATTAGACACCTCTGTAAATGGTGTCCCCATCACATGAATGTCTTAGCCTTAGTTTGAGCTTGTTCTTCTTCTTCCTCGATAACACTCATAGTGTTAAAAACTTGATTTATTGCGTTCTCAAGTCTTACTATCTCAAAAAGAGTGAAGAGAGTGGAGGCTACGTTAAATCCTACTAATGCGTATAGTATTTCCATACCTTAATGAAACATAAAAAGTGTACTAACAACTTAGAGTTTAGCCTTTACGATTTCTACACAATTATTCTCTTTATCACACTCTACTACTATCATCTCTTTATTTCGACATACTAGATAATACACAGAATAAGTAGTTATTTCGTATTTCTTCTCAATTTTACAATTGCGTAAAAAGAAGGATAACTTACGTAATTTGGGTTTGGAGGCATACTCTTTCTTAGGTTCTACCCCTAAAGTCGTAATAACCCCCTAAAGCCCTACCAATTCTCTGAATTCCCTTATCCTATTTTCCATCTTATACTCCTTTTCAAAAACCTCTCTAGCTTTTTTAGCGTATTCAGTGTATCTATCGTTATCGAGTCTATAAGCACTACCTACAGCATCAATAAAATCGAGAGGGTGAACTTCGAAGAAAAAGAAGTTTTTCATACCTTTCACACCGGCAAAAGAGACAGTAATAGGTATCCCAATCCCTATGTAGTAAAACTCATGACCATCTAAGTACACTGCGGGGGTACCGAAAGCATAAGCCTCAATTAAAGGAAGGTGAGGTGTTTCGGCATGTGATGTAGCTAAATACCATTTTGACCTTCTGTATAAATCGTATAACTGTTCATCTGTTACGTTTGTAAGGTACTTGCCGTAACATAAATTGACACAAACACGTACACTCTTGAACCCCCATACCTCTGTAAGCCAATTCCAATAATGACCCTTTCGGTCAAAATCTTTTTCATTTATCCCTACAGTAAGAAAGTCATAGTCTCTCTTGTCCTTTGTGAGAATTTGAGCGGATGGGTTAGGGTCTGGTACAAAGTGAGGAGTATAAGGTAATTCGACGCCAAAAGCTTTAAAATTCTCTTGAACAAAGCGTGATACGGTATGAATTTTATAACCCCTTTTCATAACCTGAGAAATTTTTAGATAAGAAGTTGTAATTAATGCGGAATCGCTAAGAAAAAGTGTATTTTCAGGTTTCAAACCATACATTTGTATCAAGATTGGTATCATGTTAAAAGTAGAATAAACTACTACTTTCTTACTATGTATAGCTTTCTTCTGTACATGAGCTGAAGTAATAACTTCACAACTAATACCTATACTTGATAGTACTTTTTGTTGTCGTTTCGCCAGTCTGTCATAAGAGCCGTTATTAGTTGTAGTCAAAAATGTGATGTCGAGGGTCATACTCATCACATGTAACCAGCTGGTCTTAAACCTAAATTGTTTTGCTGGTTTTCATCAATAGAGAAATACATGGGAATGTCAAGAATACTGATTACTTTCTTTGTCCTAACATCATAGACCGAAATAGTGTACTGAACCCCGAACTTGTCTAACAAGTTCAGATAGCTAAGAATAGTATCGTTTATCTTCTTTGTCAAACCGTTAAGTCCTATAGCTACTCTCACTTCACCGTTAGAATCAGACAAGATTATGGCGTATTCAAACTGGTACCTTTGAGCCGAATCCAATACCTCTTGTAGGGTAGGCATAAGTGATTAACAGACTTAAAAAATAAAAACATTCCGTTAAAAGATGCCTTTTTAGGGGAAACCCCTAAGACCCCAACGCTAAGAGAAGATTTTATGATTCAAATTTACTTTCTTCTTATGCCCCAAGGCTCTCTAATTCCTCGGGACGTGAAGAAGAAACTTGGTATGTTTGAAAAACTAGCCCCTAAAGAGGTAATGGAACAGTTAAGGATTCTATCAGAAGCGGAAAGAAGTTTTGTCATCCCCGTAAGAGTACAGATAGACGGTGAGGATAAGTACTTTATTATGGCTGGTATGCTCTTATCTGAGAAAGTCCCAGTACAAGTATCGTATGATGAGGTAGACCTACAGTTAATTGCTTATGCTCTGGAAAAAGCAAAGACCGCATTAGCTCAAAGGCAAACAAAGAAAGAAGAGGAAAGGAAAGAAGATAATACCGAATCGGATGAGGATAGATGAGTGAGAGATTAAGGAAGTTCTTCACAGAAGAGGAGTTAAAGTTTATTGAGGAGTTAGCTAAACAGAAAGGTCTTAAACCTACTGATGTTGTCTATTTACTAGCTAGAGAGATGATACAGACGTATAACTTGAAATTCGTGAGCGGACAACAAGTACTAGCTCTTTTAGACCTTCTCTCTATCAAACTTCCGCAATGGTTTGCACTACAACTCAACATGTTAGGACAAAGCTCTCTACAAGTAAAAACTCTATCAAAACAGCTAGCATCATTAGACCAGCCTAGTCTCATGGACAAGATAATAGAGTTGTTGAAAACTCCAGAAGTATCCAAACTCTTTTCAGCATTTTCACCATTTTTGAGCATGTTCACACCATCAATTGAGAAAGGAGAAGATAAAGAGAGTAAATCAAATAGCGGTGAAGGTGAGTGGTTATGAAAATCTATAGGTTCGGGGAATACACTATAAGGATACTGGAGACAGAAGAGGAGTTAAAAAACACACCATTAGAGGGATTTCGCTCATTATGTCCTAACAACATGGGTAAACCCGTAGCTGTAGAGATTATAGGTTATGATGTGCAAAAGTGTGAAAAAGAATGGGCTTTTTGTCACCTAATTAACTCGATAAACCAAACATACAAACTCATCTTGGAAGAGGTGAAATAAAAGTGAGAGATGATTGTCTTGAGTTATTAGCTAAACTGGATAAGTGTATGGAAGACCCCGATTTTCAGTTAATTCTCATAATGAAATTCCTTAGAAACTTAACCCCATACTTACAACAACCTATGGTAATTAAAGGTGATAAGGATGAGCGAAATAGTAAGTGAATTAATGTGTGAACCACCTTACCTCATCAACGTTCAAACTGGTGAAATTATTGACCTTTGTATTGAGGCTAACGACATTACCCAAGACAAAGAACTTGAGCATTACAGTATAACACCACCTGTCCCGTATGTTCCATCAAAATACAAAGAAAACATGAAACGATACAACAAGTGGTTACGAGGGAAAGAGGCTTATCTCGAATTACTTCAGAGATTTGATAAAAAGATAAAATACATTAAATCGTTAGCGTGTTAGTAGGGGGACACTCCTTTAGAGGGATACCCTCAATACTAAACTTTTTATTTTTTGTATCTTTCTCTTTATTCATGAATTGGTTTACTATCAAAGGAGAAACACTACAAAACCTTATTGTCCCGAAACGATTTAGAGATGTAGTAAATGTAAAAGAACCAATAAAAGGAACTTTAATCGTTGAAAACACATTACTTCACTTTTACTCGTGCGAATTGGATGAGGTAATTTTCGGAACAGCTATTGAAAGTACAATAAAGAAAAAGAAAGTTTTTATTTCAAGAGAATTTAACAAAGTCTTTAAACTTGACCCTTCTTATGAGTATAGACTAGTTATCGACGAAGGTCTTATGTCTATTTACTTTAACAAAGGAAGACTACTATTTGAGTTAGTAGGAATTACGTTGTAGGGGACACCCCAAGTAGGGGGATACCCCAATCCTAATTCTTTTTTAGCAATCGGGGTTTGGGACTATGCCCCAAGGGGAAACCCCTACAACCCCAATACTAAACATTTTTATACCTTTTAGTAGAAGTATTTTTTGACCAACTATGAAAATCGGGTTTGCGAATGTAGACGCATTCGAAATTCAAGGAAAAGACCTTAAAAAAACTATTTTTTCTCATTTTGGGATTTTAGTATACGAAGGTAGAGAGCTAATTTTTAAGAGTCTACCAGACATGAAAACAGCCGTGTATAGACCTACCTCACATCCCTCTTTAGGTAAAGTAGTCTTCTTGTCTAAGGATTTTGATAAGATACAACAACTTGATGACAACACAACGTATCTGGTAGAACTCCTTAACAACATCATGATAATCCACAAAGAGAACATCTACGGTGAATCGATACTAATCAGTGGTGAGAGTTTATGAATAACCTCAGTATAAACGCTTTCGAAATTTCCGGTGACAAATTAAAACAAGTAATTTTCATGCCTCACGGTGTACTTATACATGACAATGAGTGGATAACATTTATACCATCACCCATGGTTAAAGCAATGATACATAAGCTAACAAATTATGAGGGAAAAAGAAAGGTAGTGTTTGCTTCTCTAGAATTCGACAAGATACAAAGGTTATGCGATAATGAACGATACATAGTATGGATAGCTAAAGACGTAATGAACATACATAGAGCCGAAACTTACGAATACATAATGAGTATTTACGGCACATCTTTTTAGCGGAAACCCAAAGTAGGGGGATACCCCTACGACCCCGATGCTATTTAGGAACCGGGGTTTGGGGCTATGCCCCAATGGGATACCCCTAATACCCCAATTCCAACCTATTTTTTAGCAATCAGGGTCTTAGGGACTGTGTCCCTAAGGGGACACCCCCTACAACCCCAATGCTAACATTTTTATACCTTTTTGTGTAGTTAATAATAGACCGTTATGCACCTTAGATTTGGTACCGTAAACGGATTTCACATAAAAGGAGAAGTCTTAAAGAGACTTATTTTTTCTACTTCAGGAGTTTTAACATACGAAGGAAAAAGACTAACTTTTGTTAGTATGCCCGAAATGAAAAAAGCTATCTACGAACCCGTAGACTATGAGGCTGAAAGAAAAGTAGTATTCGCATCAAACGAGTTTTCAAAAGTCAAAGAACTCTATGATGATGAACCCTATCTTGTGATTTTTACTAAAGGAATGATGCAAATCCACCTAAAACACATAACACAAGAACCTATCATAATCTACGGTGAGAGTTTATGAGATGGGGTCTCGGAAGGATAAATGGTGTAATTGTTAAAGGTAAAGACCTTAAGTCGTTAATTCATAGACCTTTTGGTGTTTTAGTTTATAAAGAGAATGAGTTGGTATTTGTAGGACAAGATGACCAAATTAAATTAGTCCTACCACATTTACCTCAAAAAGCCGAAGAGAAAGTAGTATTTATTAGTGATGAATTCGAGTCAATACAGAAATTAGCTGATGATAAAGACTACCTCATGGTGTTTAAAGGCGATTGTCTTGAGGTATGGGACAAGACCTACTCTGACATGAAATTGTTACTATACGGAATTACTATTTAGAGAATACACCTATAATCCTCAATCCTACTCCTTTTTTATTTCATTAAGATTAGCCATGGGTTATCCAATAAGAACTTGTTTTATAAAAGGAAAAATACTGAAACAGCTTATTTATAGTAATGTTGGTGTATTGATTTTTGAGGGTCATACTTTAAAGTTCTATAACGCAAATACATTAAAAGGAAGAAAAGTTGATGTGTGTCCTGACCCATACGAAGGCAAAGTTATTTTTCTATCCAATCAATTTGATTTGATAAAAACAATAGATGGTGAAGAATCTTATAGGTTAGACTTTCATGAAAAATACTTAGTATTAACTAGAGTTGATGGTGGATTTGGTACTACAATAGAGGGAATTAGACTTTATCCTTAGTAAAGAACACCCCTAAAACC
>Ga0209120_1000492_pt1 | contig 16201 bp, 15 predicted proteins | sample JossMetagenome_FD_184730 | JGI IMG/M metagenome (GOLD analysis project Ga0209120, IMG submission 184730) | Hot spring microbial communities from Joseph's Coat, Yellowstone National Park, USA - JC2_E (SPAdes) (version 3) | ecosystem: Environmental > Aquatic > Thermal springs > Hot (42-90C) >... | reverse complement strand
TTTTATTGTCCAGTCCAAACATATTTTCCACCCTGTTCCTTTATCATTCCTTTGTTCATATATCTTGTAATTAATGCTTTTACAACGGTTGGTTTCTTTCCTAATTTATTTCCTATTTGTTGTGCTAATTTATCTATCTCTTCCTTTGATACACCTTTTTTAAATGCAGATTCTATTTCTGTTCTTAGTTGGGATGGTGTCGCCATAAAGAATATATAGGTGAAACTATTATAAACCTTGAATAAAAAAATTTATAAGCTATTTATTTAAAACCTCTTTTTCGTTCTTTAATATCCCTAAATCCTTAAGATAAATTAAAATAGCTCTTTTGCTCTTAAACTCATTACTTTTCGCTTTTTTATATAACTCTCTATATAACTTTTTATCAATTATATTTTTCTCTTTTAGTTCTCTTAACAACTTTCTTATTGCCCTTATTCTTTTAATCCAATTTTCCTTTTTGTCTAATCTAGCTGTTCTATCTCCTCTTCTAGATCCTACCCCTCTTCTTCTTCCTTTTTTCTTCTGTTCCTTAATATAATTTGCCCATGTTCTAGACTGACCCCTAACAGATTTTGTTTTTATTATTCCTTTATCAATTAAATCTAAAATATCAGATCTACTCAAAGCTTTAGAGGCATCCTGTATTTTATTTGGGTCTATCCATATTCTATCCTTTCCAACACGAAGGATTTTAGATGCTAACTTTTTTTGTAATGATAGGTCCATTATTTAATTATTACCTCTCCACCAATGTTTTTAACCTTTTCTATTGCCCCTTCTGATGCTTCTTTTACATATATTTTCATTTTTTTGCTAATTTTTCCAGCTCCCAACAATTTATCGACACCTATTTCATCTAGATCAATTATATAATATTCTCCTTCATTTTTTATTATTTCTTCAGATAATAAATAATCGAAATATTCTTCTATATCTCCTAAATTAATTATGGATTTTTCAGCATTATATTTAATACTTGTAAATCCTTTTTTATCTTCAAATCTTTCTGGAAATTCCTTAATTAACTTAATATATTTTTGTTTTTTAAATCTCCATCCAGAGAAACCTGCACCACCCCTATTTCCTCTACCTCTATTTCTATCATTATAACCCCTTCTAGCATATCTCTGTCCAAGATTTTTCCTGTATTTTTTCTTTCTATGAGCGACCATAGATAACCAAATATTTTATTAAACAATTTTTAAATTTAATATAATGTATAATTTGCCATCGGGATTAAGAGATTTTCCCAACGAAATAAAAATATTAAGAAATAAAATATTTAGTAAAATAGAAGAAATATTTCAAAGATTTGGATTTGATCCTATAGAAACTCCAACAATAGAATATTGGAATACATTGAAAGGAAAATATGGGGAAGAAGCTGAAAATAAACTAATATGGAGATTTAAATTACCATATTCTGATAAGGAATATGCACTAAGATATGATCAAACAATACCTTTAGCAAGGTTTTTTTCAAATCATAGGCCAAGTTTACCATTCAAAAGATATGTAATAGATAAATCTTATAGATATGAAAATCCACAAAAAGGAAGGTATAAGGAATTTTATCAGGCAGATTTTGATATAATTGGATCAAAAGAACCAGAATCTGATGCAGAAATATTGAATATAGTGGATTTTATATTTAAAGAATTTAATTTTTCAAATTATAAAATTATAATAAATGATAGAGAATTTTTAAGATTTGTTTTTGAGAAAAAGTTAAATATAAGTGAAGAAAAAATAAAAAAAGTATATACAATAATTGATAAGTTGGATAAAATTGGAACAGAAAATGTAAATAGAGAATTAAACAATATTGTCGGAGAATTATCGGATAAAATTGTTGAAATAATATCGTTAAGAAATCAAGAAGTAATTGATTATCTATCAAAATATGAAGAAATATCAAAAGAAATAAATTATTTTAATAATATTTTAGATCTATTAAATGATAAAAACAAAATAGAAATAAATTTATCTCTAGTAAGGGGTTTAGATTATTATACTGGTATGATATATGAAGCAATTGTTGAAAAACCAAAAATTGGATCACTATCTGGAGGAGGAAGATATGATAATTTGTTAAAATTATTTACAAATGAAGAAATACCTGCTGTTGGTGGAAGTATTGGGGTAGAAAGATTAATTGATGCTGGAATTGAATTAGGAATATTTAAGATTGATAAAAAGACCTATGCAGAAATATGTGTAATATATTTTGAAGATACATTTAAAGATGCTTGGAATATATGTAATAAATTAAGGGAAATTGGGTTAAATTGTTATATTGATTTAATGAGAAGAGATTTTAATAAGCAAATAAAATATGCAACAGATAAAGATATAAGGTTCTTATTAATTGTCGGAAAAAAAGAATTATCAGAGAATAATGTTTTACTACAAGATAGGTATACAAAAGAAAGAATTAAAATCCAGATCAACAATTTAAAAGATATCTATGGAATAGTAAAAAATAAGATAAACAATAGTTATTGACAGGTTATTAATATTATAAATATTTTTTATTGAGATAAATAAAAGCTTAAAAACTTATTTATAAAATTTATCTAAGATAAAATTTATAAATATCAAAAGCGTATTATATTGACTTACTTTTATTTTTCATATAAAAAGGCCTATATATAGATCTTTTGAAATTTATAAATTTACTTTTCATATACAATACCTTTTGTAAAGACCCAATTAATTATGGAAGCAATAAATATGCCAATAAGTTGCGATATTAAATAGTTTATTCCAAATACATAATAAAATAATAGGGCAGATAAATATTGAATAGGCTTTGACAATAAACCTCTTCCTCCAAAAAATAACAAAAACCTTTCTAAAAGTTTTCTCTTCTTAATTTTAAATACAAACAAATCATTTAAAATGAAATTCCATATAATTGAAATTAAAATTGCTAGAAAGGAAGAAATATAAAATGGAAGATAAGCTATCAATAGGTATAAAGTTAATAAGTTAATAACAATTCCAGATAATCCTACTAGATAGAACTTTATAAATTGAGAAACGTCAAACAATAAAAAAACCTGTTTTAAATATGAAAAAATTACTTTTTTGCCTAATTTAGATTTTCCATATTCTCTTTCTTTAAATGTATAGGGTATTTCTATTAATTTATTATAATTTACTTTTACTAATATATCTAATAGAACCTTATAACTAAATGGGTTTGAAACATTGAAATTATCTAACAGATCTTTCTTTATTAAGAAATATCCACTTAATGGGTCTCTTACTTTTAATGTTTCTGGTAGAAGAATATATGCAATAATTTTTGATGTTTTTGATATAAGCTCTCTTATAATATTCCAATTCTCTATTTTTCCTCCTTTAATATACCTTGATGCAATAACCAAATCATAACCCTCCAAAGCCTTTTCATACATTTTCTTTAATAATTCTGGGGGATGTTGTAGGTCAGCATCCATTAATACAATATATTTCCCATCAGAATACTTTAATCCATCTATAAAGGCGGAAGATAAACCTTTTCTAAATTCCCTTTCAACAAGTTTTATATTTTTATATTCTTTTTTTAGTTTTTCTATTTCTTCAATTGTTCCATCTTTTGATCCATCGTCTACAAAAATTATTTCATATTTTATATCATTTAAGCTTTCTTTTATTCTTTTTACTAATTCATTAATATTCTCTTTTTCATTTAATGTTGGTATTATTATTGATATATCTATATTCATCGATTATTTAAAGTTCCTTATTTACTTTAAAAATATTTCTTTATATTATCATTAAATGACAAGATTGGGTGGTACAAACAAGGTAAATCATGTTATATGTAGAAGATGTGGTAGAAAAACGTATAATCCTGATAAGGGGTATTGTTCGCATTGTGGATTTGGGAGAAGTAGCAAAATAAGGGCCTATGTATGGTCATATAAATTTAAAAGAAAATGGTAGAAGAACAAAAAGAAGTTGAAGAAGTAAAAAAAGAACAGGAAGCTTTAGAAAGAATAGGATCACAAAGGTTTAATATAGAATCCTGGAATCCAAAAACAAAACTTGGTAAATTAGTAAGGGAAGGAAAGATAAATTCTGTTGAGCAAGTATTTAAAAATGGATATAAAATATTGGAACCAGAAATTGTAGATGCGCTAATACCAGATTTAAAATATGAATATATTAGATTATCATTATCTAAGGGTAAATATAGAAGACCAAAATTTGTAAAAATGGTTCAAAGAAAAACTGCTGAAGGTAATAAAACATCATGGGTTTCTGTTGCTGTTGTTGGAAATGAAAATGGATATATTGGGGTTGGAATTGGAAAATCTTCAGATATTGCTTTATGTATGGAAAAGGCGTTAAGAAATGCAAAATTGAATATTATACCAATCGCAAGAGGTTGTGGATCATGGGAATGTGCATTTAAAACTCCACATTCCTTACCATTTAAAGTTGAAGGATCTTATGGTTCTATAAGGGTTGTACTATTACCAGCTCCAAGAGGAGTAGGATTGGTAGCACCTGAAGAGATGGAAAAAATATTTAGATTAGCAGGTATAAAAGATCTATGGATGAAATCTTTTGGACAAACTAGAAGGAGATATAATTTCGCAATGGCAGTTTATAATGCATTAAGAAAGACAGTAGAATATAGAATTAGGGAAGAATATGCCAAAAATTCAGGATTAAAGATTGGATTTGTATAAAATGGGATTATTAGCAATTTTAAGGATAAAAGGAACAGTTAAGGCAGATAAAGAGATAAAAGATACATTATATTTGTTAAGATTAAGGAGAAATAATTATATGGTAATAATGAAAGATACAAAAGATATAAGAGGAATGATAAAGAAGGTAGAACCTTGGGTTGCATGGGGAGAAATAGATAAAGAGACATTAAAGGAATTATTATTAAAGAGAGGAAGATTGGAAGGAAATAAGAGATTGACAGAAGATTATATTAAACAAACATTAAATATGGATATTGATACAATTGTTGAAAAATTATTAAATAATGAAATAGATTTAGATTCAATACCAAAAATAAAGAAGATATTTAGACTAAAACCTCCATCAAAGGGTTATCCAAGAAAGGGTATAAAAGTTCCATATAATCAGGGTGGAGTATATGGGTACTATGGAAAAGATATAAATATATTATTAAAGAAAATGATATAAAATGGCGAAGAGACCCTGGAAGATATTTAAAGAAATAGAAAGACCATATACAAGATTTTCATATAGTAAAACCTATAATAAAATCCCCGGTGCTCCAGTATCAAGATTGAGGATGCAGATTATGGGAATGGTAAACGTACCAAAAGATCAGTGGAAATATGTTGCTCATTTAATTGCATTGCATAATGTTCAGGTATCTGATTATTCATTAGAATCAGTAAGAACAAATATATTAAAATATTTAGAAAATGAAGTAAAAGAATTCTTATTTATTGTAAGAAAATATCCTCATCATGTTGTAAGAGAACATGCATTGGTATATGGTGCAGGTGCGGACAGAATTTCACAAGGAATGAGGCATTCATTTGGAAGACCTTATACAAGAGCTGCTCAGGTATTCTATAAAAATATTGTTCTATCAATATATTATAATAAGCAAGACTTTACAGATAGGATAAATTTCTATCTAGATGTTGCAAGAAAGAAGTTGGCGGGAAAATATAAGAAATATATTGGGGAAAATAAACCTGAAGAAGTTATTTTATTATCTGTTGTTTAGATATTTCATATTCTAATAATAATAGCTTTTTTAAATCTTTTATATCCCTAGAAACAAATAATCTTCCTCTTCCATATTTTACTATTTCTTTTGCAATCTTTTCTCCTTCATCATTTAATTGTATTCCAATTATTGATATATAATAATATTGGCTTAATTCTTTGGCTAACTTTAAAGTTCTTTCTATAGGATTTTCTCCTTTTGTTGGCAATGCATCAGTTATTAATATTATATGTCCATTTTCTCCTTTATTTAATAAATAATTAAATGCTAAAGCAATATCCGTACTTCCATTTGGTACAATTCTTAATATATCTATTATATCCTTTAATCCTCCAATATTATCATATTCTTTAACAATCTTATCATTAAATAATATTATATCTAATAGATTATTATCTTCCAATATCTTTGATATCAATAATATTAAAGCTTTTTTTGCTTCAAATATTTTTTCCCCAATCATACTTCCAGATACATCCAATAGAATTATATATTTACCACCTTTATTTTCTCTTTTAACATTAACAACAAATCTTATACTATCCTTATTCTTTATATATTTTTTTATAGTCTCTTTTATATCAATTTTACTATATTTATCCCCTATACCAAAATATTTCTTATAAAATTCCTCATCATTTCCAATATAATATGATGGATATTTTCCATATTCAAATATACCACCAATTTCCTTTTCTATATTTCCTATCAAATACTTAGAATATTCCATTAAAGATTTCTCAGTTAATTCTCTATTTTCATTTATATATCCTTCACTAGTTAATATTTCCTTTAATTTGTTTAGCGATTTCTTAAATTCTTTATTAAACCTATAATCCTTATCCTCATTTATCCTTTTTTCATCATATTCAGTTAGTTTTGATAATATATCAGAATATTCTTTTTTATTTTCCATAATTTTATCTATATCAAATATTGGATATCCATCTTTAATCATTTTTTCAATTAATTCATTTATATTTTTCTTAATTTCTTTTGAACTATATTTAAACGATTCTCCAGGTCTATTTATTAAATTTTCTGAATCAACTCCGAAAGTTTTTTCCGACTATAAAAGAATTCCATTGATTTCTTATATATTCTTCTTCATTTATTTCCATCTTATATGATGGTTTTAATCTTATCCTGTGTGGTAGTATTGATAGTAGAGATTCAAATATATGTTGAATTTCAACATTTTCTTTATTATCTATTATAGCCAATGCCTGGGCTTTTTCATAAATACCAATTGTAGATCTAACTGATGGTTTCTTTTCCAATCTATCATCTTTTCTCAATTTTTGTATAAATTCAATTGTTAATTCCAATAATTTTTCAGAAAAATTAACATCCGAACTTTTTCCATATTTTAATATAATTTTCTTTTCCTCATCAATATCTTTTGGATAATCTAAATTTATTATATCAAATCTGTCCAATAATACATCAGATATTTTTTCAGTTCCATAATAGCTCTCGGGATTCATTGTAGCAATAAATATTATATCCAATGGTATTTGAAATTCATATGTTCCAATCGTTATTTTCTTTTCTTCTAATAATTCTAACAAACTATTTTGAACCTTTGGAGGTGCTCTATTTATCTCATCAAAAAATAATACACCATGTTGGGCTCTGAATATTTTTCCAGGTATAAAAGATTCCAAAGAATGTATCCCATATTTTAATGCTTTTGAAGGATCAATATCTCCAATTAGATCTTCTACAGATAAATCATAAGAACCCTGTATTCTAATAAATCTATCTTCTCCCTTTATTTTTATGAAAGGACCTTCTTTCCATTTTTTTCTATATTCTTCAGAGACAAAAGGAAATTCTTCATAGGCCCATAATGGAATACTATCTGGAAAATCAATTTCTGGTAATATTTTTGCTATATTTTTTGCTAAAGTTGTTTTCCCAGTACCTGGAGGTCCTATTATTAATATATTTCTTCCAGAAATTAATGAAGATAACATTTGTCTCTTTGCATTTTCTTGTCCAATTATAGAATCAAAAGGATCTTTTCCTTCTTTAATATAATTATCAATTATTATATTCCTTATCTGTTCTCTTATTTTGATCATATTAATTATTTTATATCTTTCTTTAAAATATTATAATTATGGTCGTATTTTATAATTTAAAAGGAGTAATAATGGACCTGGATGGAACACTTATAAATAGCTTAAAAGTTTATGATGAAGCTCATAAAAAGATATTGGAAAAATATAACATAAAGTTAGATGGTTCTCTAGATAATTCTGGAATGCCTTTAGAAGAAATAATATATAATATAATAAATAAATATAATTTGAATCTATTAATTGAAGATTTAAAGAAAGAATTTGAAAATGTAATTTTAAATGAATATGTAGAAAAAATAAAATTTAATCCGGGAGCAAAACAAATATTAAATTATTTTAAGGATAAAAAATATAAAATGGCACTTTTTACATCAAATACTAGAAAGTTAACAGTACAGATATTAAAACATCTACATATAGATAATTTATTTGATGTTGTAATAACTTCTGATGATGTAAAACAGACAAAACCAGATCCAGAAGGTTATATTGAAATAGCAAGAGGATTTTCTTTATTACCAAATGAAATATTAGCAATAGAGGACTCTATATATGGTATTATTGCTGCAAAGAGAGCTGGAATAAATGTAATAGGGGTTGCTAGTGGTGTAAATAAAAAGAGAGAATTAATTTCTGCTGGTGCTACGATGGTATTTAAAAATCTAAAGGAGTTATATGATTATCTTATAGAAGAAGATAATAAAAATAATCAAAATAATAACCAATAAAATAATTAATAATATAATTGATAATTGGTAAGAATTTGATATTAATATTGGTATTGGACCTATTAATATCAATCCAGCAAATTTTGTATTAGAAGAATTGGATAATGAATAAATAAATAATAAAATTATTGAAATAAATAGAAAAATAATTGATAAAATCAAAAATATGTTATTATTCATCTAACTTTAATTTATAAAATTTTGAATGACCAAAATGGATTATCAAATCAAATCCATATTTATCTAAATATATTGGTATATCACATCCACCAAAATCAGATCCAAACCAAATATATATTTCAATATCTTTATATTTTTCCCTTATTTTATCATATATTTCTTTTGAATATGGTTTTAATCCATCAGGAAATTGTAATAATATTTTCTTATATTTTTTTCTATCCAATGTTTCAAATATTTTATCTAATTCAAAATCTATTTCCATTTAAATATTTTTAATATATTATATATAAAACTATTTCTAATATTTAATTCCTTTCCACTTATTTTTTCTGCAATTTTTATTATATCCTTAGAGGCTATGGAATTTATATTATAATCTATTAAAGGTGTACCATTGTCCATCGAAATTTGTACATTTTCATCATAATGAACAATTCCTATTATTTTCTTTTTAAAAAATTTTTCAGCGTTTATATAATTTATATCTTTCTTTATCTTATTTAAAACAATTCCCATAGTTTTTATATCTAAGTTATCTAATACTTTCGAAACTCTATAAGAATCAAACATTGCGGATTTTTCATAATTTGTTATTATTATAACTTCTTCAGCAGCTTTCAACGCCTCTATAGCTTCTTTACCAATCCCAGCAGCAGAATCTATAATGATATAATCAAAATCATCATATATCTTCATTATTCCATTATGTAATTTTTCTGTAGAAATATATATTAAGTCCTTTATATCTAAACTTCCAGGAATTATATAAAAATTTTCTTTATATTCTTTTATACAATTGTTTATATCAATTTCATCCCTTAAAAATTTATGTATATTGTTATTTTCATTATCTAAGCCAAGATTTATCGATACATTTGGTGTACTTAGGTTAAAATCAATTAATAATGTCTTAAAATTTAATAATGAGAGGACTCTTGATAAGTTTATAGAAAAAAATGTTTTTCCCACTCCACCTTTTCCAGAAGATATTGTATATACCTTTGCCATTATATATATTTACTAATAATTGTAGAAAATTTTTTAACAGATTCTGCAATGTCTTTTAGAGTTTTTATATTTATTTCAAATTCTTCCCCACCTACTGTCTTAAATTTTATAACCATACTTTTTCTATATTCATTCATTATTCCTGAATCGGAATTTAAAGCAAGTTTTAATAGTTTATAATACTTTAATGATTCTTCAAGTTCTTTATCTTTTGTAATTTCAATCATCTTTTTATATCTCTTAATTGGACTATCTGGAATTTCATCAATAATTTTATTTTCATATAGTTTCTTAAAATATAATTCAATTGTATAATCATAATATTCAATAACCGATTTTATAAAGCTTTTAACAGTTTCTAATCCTTTATTATTTTTCAATGAAACATTAAATATATGTAAAACTTCTTTATATCTTCTATTATATTCTAAATCTTCTTCTAAATTAGACATGATATATAAATATTCGCAATATATACTAAAGCCGCGAAAATAATTATAAATATTATTATTTTATTTCTGTTTAATTTTATTTTTGACTTTTCCTTTCCAAACTTATATAATCCCATGTATGTAAATAGGGGCATTTGATCGGGCATAATTTATATAGTTAGAAGAAACATATAAAAGAGTGGCCGTAGGAAGGTCTGCTTACCGATAAACCACCGAGGAATCGGAAGGGGAAACCCTTGGCTACATAATAAGAAATCACGGACATATGTTCGATGAAGATGAAGAGTTAATACCTGGAGGTAACTCTGGGTAAACTTGGAGAGGATATATGCACCTTGAGAAATATGACCTGGTGGTAAAAGGCCTGTCCGCTTAGAAAAATATATACTAAAAGCAGCCTACGGCCACATTAATAAGTTTTTCCTACATATACATAATACTTTGCATTTTTATTACAAAATATACATTTTTTATCTTTTGCATCTTCTGGTATAATATCCGTTCCCCCTACATTAAGTGAGTATTTTTCTTTAATATTCTTTGCACATTCTTCTTCCATACAGAAAGGAACTTTAAATGCTACATTTTTATCCAAATTATTTTCTAAATCTTTTATATTATCTATTTTTAATATTTTATTCTCAAAATATTTTCTTGCCCTTTCCTTTAGTTCTTTATCATATTCAATAATTAATCTATTTAATTCATTTAATAAATTTTCTAATTTGACCTCATAATCTTTTGCTTTATTGTTATATTGCCTCACAGATATTGTAACTGTATTTTTTTCCAATTCTTTTTTACCAATAGCTATTCTAAATGGTACTCCTATTAATTCATATTGATTAAATTTCCATCCAGGACTTTTTGTTTCATCCTTATCAATTCTTACCCTATATTTTTCCTTTAATAAACCATATACATTCTCACAATATTCTAATATTTTGTTTTTTTCATTTTCTGAGTAGTATATTGGGATAATTATTATCTGAATATTAGATATTTCAAAAGGCAATATTAGACCCCTATCATCTCCATGTATTGAAATTACTGCACTTAATGTTCTCATAGACATTCCAAAAGATGTCTGCCAAGCGAATTTTTTATTAACCAATTTATTTTCATTAAATTCATTTTTAATTATATTATTTATTTTATTTATTAAATCTTTATTATCTTCAGATATTTCCCCATTAAATTCGATATTTCCTTCATAAGATTTAATTAATTCTTTATTGTTATATAATCCTATTTTTATTTTATTTTCAATAATTTCTATTTCATATCTATAATTATCTTCATTAAATGCCTCAAATTTATTTTTATCTATTTTTATAAATGGATGTTCATCTTCAAAAACAATATTAAATGCTTTAGAGAAATTTCTTCCCAATAAATGGGTGGTTCCAATTTGTAAAAATCTACCATCAGGTAATATTGTATCTGCAGCTAAAGTATAATCTGCTCCAGCAAATTTATCCCAATCCGGTCTCTTTACCCATGTATGTGGTATTGATAAATGATCCCAAAACACTTTTGAATAGATTTCCATAGATTTTTTTATCATTTTTTCTGAATCATCCAAATCCTTGTGTACAGTATGCGCTTCATTCCATAAAAGTTCTCTTCCCCTAATTAATGGTTTTGTTGCTTTTGTTTCATATCTATATACTGTATTTGTCATATAAGTTAACATAGGTAAGTCTCTGTAAGATTTTATCCATAAAGAAAACATATAATACATTTCTGTTTCTGATGTTGGTCTTAATACATATTTTATTTCTTTTTCTTCTTCTATAGGTTTTGATGGAGTAACATAAAATACCTCAGATTCAAAACCCCTTATATGTTCACTTTCTTTTTTAAATACATCATATGGAATTAGTACTGGAAACCAATATGGTTCAAAACCTTCTTTTTCTAATTCACCTTCTAATATATTTAATATCTTTCTAATTGCGAAATATCCATTTGAATAATAAACAGGCATTCCTTTTACAGAATATCTATCATCAACAATCTTAGAAATTCTTACTATGTTGTTATACCATTCAGAAAAATTAGAATTCTTATCTAAATTGCTTTCTCTCATAGTAAAAAGATCTAGTGATACATTTTTAAACATTATATTATTTAATATTATGTATGTGATCTTCTCTATCTAAGGTAGAGAAGTGATCCGGATGATAAAGATGAGGGGAATGAAAGGGAATATATAGTCTCAAGAACCCGCTCGGTGGATGCCTTGGCTCGGAAGCCGAAGAAGGGCGCGGCAAGCTGTGAAAAGCTGAAGGGAGGTGCATGCAACCGTTGATCTTCGGATACCCGAATGGGATATCCTGCCGAAAGGCATCCCGTAAGGGAGGGGAACGCGGGGAAGGGAAGCATCTTAGTACCCGCAGGAATAGAAAACAAATTGTGATTTCCTGAGTAGGGGCGACCGAAAGGGAAGGAGCCTAAACTGAATCCTCTAAAGTAATTTAGAGGAGATGTGGGGTAAAGGAACGGGAGCTTCCCGTTATTGTATTCTTAGAACTCTGGTGAAAGTCCAGGGCCGTAGAGGGTGACAGCCCCGTATGGGAGTATAATAACGGGATTTCCCGTTTCCAGAGTACCAGCGGTTGGATTTCCGTTGGGAATTTGGGGGATACTAGCCCCCAAGGCTAAATACTTTCCGAGTCCGATAGTGCATCAGTAGAGCGATCGAAAGGTGAAAAGAACCCTTGGTAGGGGGTGAAAAGAGTCTGAAACCGGGCGGGGATTGTCTGGTAGGGCTAGTTAAGCACCTTATCTGGGAAAATCTGGTGACAGATGAGTACTAGATAGGGTGTTAGCTAGTTCTACCATGAGTTTTGAAGAACTTGCGGGGGAGTATATCCGAGTGGCGAGGTTAAGGTTTATACCGAAGCCATAGGGAAACCGAAAGCCCGTAACCTGGTTTCCAGGTGAGGGGCGCCGTCCCATAAGGGCGGTTTAGTCACTCGGGTATGACCGGAAACCGGGCGATCTACTCCGGGGCAGGGCGAAGCGGGGTTTCCCGTGGAGGCCCGGAGAGGTGGGGCTTATTTCTCTCATGACCTTGGAGTAGAGGTGAAAAGCCACTCGGGCCCGGTCATAGCCGGTCCCCACCGAAACTGACCCTAGCCAGGTCTCGGGTTAGGATCCCTATGGTGTAGAGAGACGGATTCTGTACGGGTTTCCGTATAGAGTCCAACTCCGAAGCCATAGGGTCCGTAGCCCGGGAAACGGGGGTTGCGGGAAATCCGCAATTCCAAGACGGGAACAACCGAGACCGAGGTTAAGGCCCCAAAGTGCTGGCTGAACGATGTTGAAGGAGTCTGTTCCCTAAGACATCGGGGATGTGGGCCTAATAGTGGCTATCATCCAAGGAGTGTGTAACAACTCACCTGACGAGGGGATAGGCTCCGCAAACGGACGGGTCTAAGCCAGCCGCCGAGACCTCGGTCCGCTGGCATTGCCAGCGTGAGGTAGGTGGGCGTCCCGATGGCCTAGAAGGGTTCCCGAAAGGGAGCTTGGAGCTGTCGGGAATGAGAATCCCCGCGGTAGTAAGAATCAGACGGGTGAGAATCCCGTTGGCCGAAGGGGGAAAGGTTTCCCAGGCAATGAAAATCAGCCTGGGGTTAGTCGATCCTAATCTAGGCTCCGAGTGGAGTCTGGAGAAAGGGAAAGGGGTTAATATTCCCCTACCGCTCCGATAGATGCGGTAACGCAACGCTTCTTCCCGACCTAGAAGGCTAAGTGTACACAGGGGTGGGGTAAAACCCATCTACTGTGCCAAGGGGGATAGGACCGGGGAGTGCCGTCATGGCGAGAACCGGTCTAAACCCTGATGGGCCCGAAAGGGTTATGCTGAGGCCTTCTAGCAATGAAAAGGGAAGGGGTGCGATTCGGGGCGATCGTACCGAATTCCAGAATAGGTCCCCTGGGTGAAAAGCCTAAGGCCGTGGGGGTCAAGCCGGTCTAGGGAACTTGGCAAATTGGTCCCGTAACTTCGGGAGAAGGGATGCCTGCGGTGCAGACCGCAGGTCGCAGTGGCAAGGACGGGTGGACTGTTTAACAAAAACATAGCTCCCAGCAAGCCCGAAAGGGTTTGTACTGGGGGTGACGTCTGCTCAGCACCGGTATCTGAATCCCCCATTCAAGGGGGGTAAGGACCGGTAAACGGCGGGGGTAACTCTGACCCTCTTAAGGTAGCGTAATGCCTTGCCAGTTAAATGCTGGCTCTGCGAACGACGTAACTAGCCCGTCACTGTCCTGGGCCGGCGCCCCCTGAAAAGCTATCCTGGTGAGAAGGCCAGGGACTTCCGATGGGTAAAAAGGACCCCGTGAAGCTTAACCGTAGCCTGTTGTTGCTCTGAAGAGCTTGGTGTGTAGGGTAGCGGGGAGCAATGAATTCCTGCCGCTAGGTAGGAAGGATGCGACGATGAAACACCCGCCTCCAGGTTCTTCAGGGCTAACCCGAATGGGAACAGCGGCAGGTGGGCGGTTTGGCTGGGGCGGCACCTTGCCGAAAAAGTATCGGCAGGGTCCATAAGGTCAGCTCAGGCGGGTCAGGAATCCGCCGTAGAGGACAAGGCCAAAAGCTGGCTTGACTGTGCCCTGACCATCAAGGGGCACAGGGGGGAAACCCGGGCCTAGCGAACCCTGTACTCCCACTAGTGGGGGTACGGGCTGGCGGAAAAGTTACTCCGGGGGTAACAGCGCCGTCGCGGGCGAGAGCCCCCATTGACCCCGCGGTTTGCGACATCGATGTCGTCTCTCCCCATCCTGGTGGTGCAGAAGCCGCCAAGGGTGGGGGTGTCCACCCATTAAAGGGGATCGTGAGATGGGTTCAGAACGCCGCGAGGCAGTTCGGTTATAACTGTCGGAAGTGTTGGCTGCCTGAGGGGAAGGTCCACCTAGTACGAAAGGAACGGTGGACCGGGGCCTCTGGTATACGGGTTGTCCGAGAAGGGCATGCCCGGTAGCTACGCCCTAAGGGATAAGCCCTGAAAGCATCTAAGGGTGAAGCCCTCCTTAAAAATAGGCAGCCATTAAGGGGTCGGATAAAAGATCCGGCTTAGAGCGGCGGTGTAAGCTCCGAAAAGGAGTTCAGCCGACCGCTTGAAGTTCCCGTGAGACTATATATTCCCTCGACCCCAAATCTTATTCAATATTATAATATCTCAAAACATTTTCTTTATTATAATAATACATTTGTACAATTTTACTGAATGTTTGAAAATCAGAAATATTTAATTCAGATAATCTATATAATAATTTTACTCTTGTAACATATTCTTCATATATTTCTTTATATTTTATTCCATAATCGTTTTCAATTAATCTAAATAAATATTTTTTAGGATTTTCTAAATATTCCCTTTTAAAAGGATTCCATTTATATGAAATATTAAATCTATTATAATTTATAATTTCATTAACTTCCTTAATTCTCCTTAGATTTGTTCCAAGAAAATTATCATGTTGCATTATTACAACAACATTTAATAATTCAATTAATGTTGGAGATAAATTTATTGGCGGTGTTGTTAATCTGCTTATTAATGATCTTGTACTTTCAGCATGCATTGTTGATAAAGAAGAATGACCAGAAGCCATCCCCTGGAACATTACATACGCTTCTTCTCCTCTTACTTCTCCTACAATCACATAATCAGGTCTTTGTCTAAAAGACATCCTCAGTAATTCAAACATATCAATTTCCCTATTTTTATCAGAAGAATATTTTACTACAGAGGGAATCCAATTTGGATGATATAACTTTATTTCTCTTGTATCCTCAATTGAAACAATCCTAGCATTTGGTGGTATAAACATAGATATTGCATTCAACATTGTTGTTTTTCCAGAAGCAGTACCACCTATTATAATTATATTTTTTCTAAATTCTACTGCTAACCATAAGTATGCAAATATCTCTGGAGTTGCACTTCCCAATCTTATCAATTCTATTGGAGTCCATGGAATTTCTCTAAA
>Ga0209120_1000491_pt1 | contig 16211 bp, 18 predicted proteins | sample JossMetagenome_FD_184730 | JGI IMG/M metagenome (GOLD analysis project Ga0209120, IMG submission 184730) | Hot spring microbial communities from Joseph's Coat, Yellowstone National Park, USA - JC2_E (SPAdes) (version 3) | ecosystem: Environmental > Aquatic > Thermal springs > Hot (42-90C) >... | reverse complement strand
TAGTTTATATATTTTAAAAAATTATTTAAAAGACAAATATAGCAGCAGATACAACAGTTGTATAATTACTTACAGCAGCTTTTTTAAATATCTCAAATTCCTTATCTATTTCTATATTATACATTGATTGTAGCATATTTTTTGCCATATTTTTTGCATGTCCCTCTTCCTTTCCAGTATAGTATCCATGATATTCTGTAAAATATCCATTATATTTTTTATCCTTAGGTAATGCTACTCCAACTGATGAAAATATTTCCTTATCTTTTTCATTTGACGTAAATCTTGCTAGAACACAAAATACAACCTGACCTGCTTTTAAATACTTTAATCCCTCATCTACATCTATAATTTTTACTTTTGGTGGTGCTATGCTAGATACTGGAACTAGATTAAACCTCTCTATTTTCGCATCTCTCAGTGCATATTCAAAACTTAATAACGAATCGTCTGCTACACCTATACCAGAAGTAAAGAAAACTTTTTTTGGTACCAGACTCCGCGGGTTCATAAAATAAAAAATTACTTTTATGATTTATAAATTATCTAGAGGATGAAGCCAACCTTTCTAACTCTAATTTCTTCTGTATTGCAAATGACTCTACAGAATTCCTATAAGCATTTATTATTTCTTTTGCCAATGCACTTGCCATATCTTTTTTATTTCTAGAACCATGATATGATCCCCAAACAATATACCTTATAGCTAGATCAATTCTTCTTAAAGGTGAAATATCTACTGCCTTTGGATATCTTGCACCACCCATTTCTATATTTGTTATTTCTTCTCTTGGAGCAGCATTTTCTATAGCTTTTGTCAATACTTTTATTGGATTTTGTTTTGTTTCCTTTTCAATTATTTCAAATACTTTTATCAATATTTTTAATACTTTATGATATTCTCCAGAAGCATAATATGATGTAAACTTATGTTTTCCCCCATAATGACCTGGTGTCATTAATCTACCAATTAATCTCTCTATAATCGGCATGTTTTTTCTCCCAAATCTTCTATTCTGATATCTACCATTTGTCTTTGGAACAACATATGGCTTTAAATTCATAAATGCTCTTAAGGTTTCATCTTCTACATCTATTTCATATTTCCATCTTCCTAGAAATTTCAAATCATTAATACTGTTTACCATTAAAAATAATATTAGAGAATAAATTAAAAAATTATTCTGATTCTCTTATTGCCTTAACTAATACAGGTATTAGTGTTAGTACAAATAAGATTACAAAACCCCATGCAAATATGCTCTCTACACTTGCCGAAATATTTGAATATCCAACAGTCAATACTGACAATGATGATATAACGAATATTGAATATATAAATATTTGAATAAATGGTTTTACGTTTTTATAATATGAATTTTCGCTTATATGTTCTGTTATATACTTCATAACAATTAATCCAATTGATAATATTACAAATACACCTATTATATTATCAAATAATGTATATTGGAATCCTAACAAGTTTAGAGAATAATATGTTATTATCCATACAAATCCTAGAAATAGTAATAGTTTCAATAATTCCGCTATATATTCATTATATCCTTCAATTAGTATATATAGATATGATGTAAAGAATATGGAAAATATTACACCAGCTGCTATTATTAATACAGCTATTGATATTAATAATAATGTTGAAGAAATTGTCATTGTCAATTGTAATACATTAGATATATAATAATACTGAGTTGTTGTTAATACATTTGGCATAAATGATAATACACTATTAAATACCAATATTCCCAATACCATTCCAACTAAATATGATAATAAAGTTGCTACATTTATTTCTGGCATTTTACTAAATGTTGATTTTAATTTTTCGTATACATTCTCTATTTTTATATATTTTGCGAATAGCCAGCTCAATATCTTATATACTATCCATCCAATGAAATAGCCTACTATACCACCCAATACTAGAAAACCAATAAAATAACCTATAGACATCAATAAGTCATATACCATTTATCTTTTATGCAATAAAATTATATAAATATTGTTTTTGTTATTAGAAAATAACGACTATTTTTACCTATTTTCTATAATAAAATTACATATAGAAAATTATTCAAATAAAAACTATCTTCTAGCTTTTTCTATCTTACCTCTTCTTAATAATTCCAAAGGTTGTCTATTTACCAAAATTACTTTATATCTTACTCCAGGTATTGAACCTATAGTTCTTCCCTTTGGTCCACCTATTCCAACTATTAATACATCATCATGCTCATCAACATATTTTACTGACTTATCACCTGGAGCAAAGGCTGTAACAATTTTCCCATTTTTCTTTAGCTGCACTTTTACACATTTTATCATTCCAGAATATGGCTGTCTTTTTTCGATCTGTACCTTTTCTAATACAATTCCTGATGCCATAGGACTTCCTTCCAAAGGATCATATTTTTCCTTTAGTTTCAATATTCTCCTTTTCCATTCCTTCTTACTCCATCTAAATTTTTTTCTATTTTCAATTAATTTCTTAGCAGCAAATAATCCATTAGCCATTCTTTAATATAGATATAACAGAAATTTTAAATGGCTTTTTCAATAACAAACCTACTTCCTCATTTGAATAATTCAATACTTCTACTTCAAAATTTTCCAACTTTTGATAGTATTCTACATCCTTTTTTATATTTTCAGGGATATTTTTTGCTAAAAATATTTTTTCTACCTTTCCTCTCTTAATCATTTTCAAAGTTCTATTATATCCAATAATTACATTTTTCTCATCAACGATCTTCTTTCTTAAATCATCAAACGTTACCATAAAATCTATCTATATAAAAAATATTTTTATTCCTTATCTTCCTTTTTGTTTCCTACAAAATATATATCATATAAACCTGTACCTAAGTATATTGGTTGGTTCATTATAACATTATCTATTCCACCTAATACTTTATCAGACTGTCCCATCATTGAAGATCTAACAAATATAGAAATTGGGGTTTCAAATGCCGCTTTTGATAATGTAGATTCTTTTTCTGCATGTAATCCATATCTATTTATACCTAGATATGCACCATACCATGTCAACATATCTGCTACTAACATAAAATGTCTTACATTTACACTAAGACCCTGATCTTCATATAATTTAACTAATTCCTGCAATATTGCAGCTCTGGTAGCTTCTATTCCAAATACTTTTTCTATTTCTCTTAGATCATTTGTATATAATTTTGTATAATCTACTTCTGGTATTTTCATAATTTCTAATAAATTAGACCCAACAGTATATATTACATATTCATTATCTTCTTTATTTATAGTTACATCTTTGATTCCTTTTATTCCTTTTATTAGTATTTTCTTTATCGTTTCTTTAAGCAAATATAACTCTCTTGCAGATAATTTTGGAGCAATTATATATATATTCTGTTTATCATTCTCAACCTTGTATTTCTTTATTTTCTTTTTTAATATTCTAGATACTTCATCAAATGTTAATTCTTCTTCTTTCAATTTCTCTTTATCCAAACTAATTATTATCTTATTTTCAAATACATCCAATGTTATTGATAATAATAAATCCTCCAATAATAATTCCTTTATCCTTTTTGCAATACTTTGAACTACATTTATATCATTTTTATACTCATCCAACAACCTTATTATCATATATTTTCTTTTCAATTTCTTTTTTGCATCAGTTATTTCTGTAATTCTGGGTAAACCCAAAGAAACTTGTTGAGCAGATATACCTACAAAGTGGAATGATTTCAATATCATTTGTGTAGTTGGTTCTGCAATTGATTGTGCAGCAACTATACCAGTAGGTTCACCTGGATCTATTATAAATTTATATGAAAAATCTTCTACAATTTTTCTTAATTTTTCATCTTCTATTTTTTCTAGATCTTTTTTTATCTTTTCCGGTAGTTCCATTTTTATTATTTTCTACATAAGGTTTTAAAATTTGGGCCAGTAAATTTATATCTAATTTTCCATTTATTGATTTATGTACTGCAACACCATCTCCGCCATAGACAAATTGTATAACCCTATTATAAGCATCTCTAACAGTTAAATCTTCGCTTACATGAAGATCATATAAACTTAATACCAATCTCCTATAGAAATATCCAGATTGGGCAGTTCTTATTGCAGTATCCATTAAAGAGTCTCTGCCAGGTAATGCGTGGAAGAACATTTCCCATGGTTTTAATCCATCTCTATAAGAACTTATTACCCAACCATGATATTTTGGATGATATATATTTCTTTCAAATATTGATAAATTCCTTCCTTTATAACCGAAATTTATAAACTTCCCTCTAAATGCTTGAAATCCCAATGATCCAACCATTCTAACAGCATTTTGCCAATCACCTCTTGCACCAGTTACAGACATGATATATGTACCTGTATCTTTTTTCATATATCTTCTAAGAACATCTTGTATTTTTGTAACACTATCCGATGCTGTCTGTATAGACCTTAACTCATATGTTTCCTGTAAACTTCTACCAGCAATTCTTTCAAGAGTTCCTTCAGTATATTGTTTATATAAATCATCTATTGTTTTTTGTGTATCATTTATTATCTTTTTTATTTCCTCTTTTGCCTCTTCTGGTAAATCAAAATCAGAAATAGACATTGAAATTCCCAAATTATATTGATAGTATATTCCTAATAAGCTATATTTTTGTAATAAATCTGTTATATATTCTTTTCCGTATAATTTATATAATACAACAAACAATCTACCCTTCTCCGCCTTTATTAAACTAGAATCTAGATGTCCCCTAACTATTATTCCATTTTCTATCTTTATTTTATCATTTTCAAAATTAAAGTCATCTGGTAAAAATATTGAAGCAATTTCTTTTCCAGTTAAATAATCTCTACCTTCTTCTTTTGCTTTTTTAATAATATTAGACAATCTATCTAAATCCTTATCATTAGCATTTGACATATATACTAACTGTGCAGCTTGATTAATTGGTATTTTTACATCATCTTGTGTTATTAAATACAATCCTGTTATCATTTCTTGAATCATACCAACAATAAAGTCTCCATACCTTGGAGTAATGTAATTATTTGATATTTCTGTTAAAAGTTCCGTTTCTGCTCTTGCTTCTTCACTTCTTGGCAAGAATATATTCATTTCATCTCCATCAAAATCTGCATTATATGGTCTACAAATTATTGGATTTATTCCAAAAGTATCTACAGGAAGTACTTTAACATAATGCCCCATCATTGATAATCTATGTAAAGAAGGATATCTCAATAATAATACAATGTCCCCATTCATTAAATGTCTTTCAACAACCCATCCTGGTGCAATCATTGAAGCGAGTGTTTCCTTATTTTCTTCAGTAATTACTCTTTTTCTCCCATCTGGTGATATTACATAGTTTGCACCTGGATATTTTTCGGGTCCATTCAATATATACTCTTTCATTTTTTCAATATTCCATTCAGTAACCTTTTCAGGAACTGTTAGTGTTTTTGCAACATATAGTGGTATTCCGACCTCATTTGGTTTTATCTTTGTATCTGGAGTAATAACTGCCCTTGAACTATAATTTATCCTTTTTCCAAGCAAATATCTTCTAATTATACCTTCCTTTCCAGAAACTCTTTCAACTAATGATTTTAGTGGTTTTCCCCATCTATGCTGAGCCTTCGGGACATTTGGTAAAGTATTGTTAAAATATGTAAATATATGGTATTGTAATAAATTATATATATCATCTACAATAACTTGCGGGGCTCCTGTTGTTATATCTTCTTTTAATCTTTGATTTGTTCTTACAATATCGACTAATTTATGGGTTAAATCATCTTCTGCTCTCTCTCCATTTTCCAAAACTATAGAAGGTCTCATTGTTACTGGAGGTACAGGTAAAACTGTTAATATCATCCATTCTGGTCTAGAAAATGATGGATCAAATCCAATTAATGGTAAATCTTCATTTGGTATTTTTTCAAATATTGATCTCATTTCAACAGGATACATTCTTCTTTCATTCTCCTTATCTTTAACATAAAAGTAAAATGGTTTCCTAAATTCAACTTTTGGATTTTCATATCCACATATAGGACATTTTGATCTTCTTTTAGCTCTAGAATATACAAACTTAATTATAAATTTATATAATTTATTCCATCTTCTTGAATTTCTATACCTTTCTATTTTATTTAATATAAATTCCCTTTCCTCTTTTGTTAATTTTACATGACCGCAATTATGACAAACTGCATTTATTAATTCTTTAACAATTGGCAAAAATTCTGGGTGTAATACTGGTCTTGCCAATTCTATATGACCAAAATGGCCCAAACATTTTCCTGCAGTTTTTCCACATGATTCACATACATAACTTGGATCTACTACTCCTAACCTTAAATCCATTAATCCACCCCTTATTGGAGTTCCATCTTCATCATATAACTCTGATACAATTATTTTTGCTGCAGACATTTTTCTTATTGTATCTGGACCTAATAGAGAATATTGAATTTCAGAAATTCTTTTGAAAAATATGTCGTTCATCATCAAAACTTGTAATTCAACTTAAGCCTAGGCCAAATTCCAAGAGAGATTAATTCATTTAATAATAAATAGAAAGCATAAGAAATCTTAACTTTTGATATTTTTTCAATTTCACCACAAACAGGACAATAAACTCTATTTCTTATATTATCTTCAACAGCAAGAGAACCACATTTTTCACAAACATAAACTGTTGTATCATCAGAAGAATACATTTCTCTTAATAACATAGGTGCACCATAAGCAGCGAGAACCTCATGTTCCATTTCACTAAATTTCAAACCACCTTTCTTTGATTTACCTTCTGTAGGTTGTCTTGTTAATAATGTAACAGGACCTGTTGCTCTCGCTTGTAATTTATTCTTTGCCATATGTTTTAATCTTAAATAATATACACTTCCAATAAATATTTTAACTTTAAATTCATCTCCAGTTAAAGGATTATATAATGTTTCTGTTCCATCTTCTCTAAATCCTAAAGATAATAATTCTTTCCTTAATTCTTCTTCACTTTCTCCATACCAAGGAGTTCCATCAATATATCTCCCATTCAAACTTCCAATCTTTCCAGAAAGTAATTCTAATAATAAACCAACAGTTTCTCTTGAAGGAATTCCAGCAGGAGAGAATATTATATCTGGAACAAGACCTGAAGATGACCATGGCATATCTGATGGATCAACAAGCATTCCCAAAACACCTTTCTGTCCATGTCTTACAGAAAATTTATCTCCAAGTTCTGGAATCCTTAAATCTCTTAATTTTATCCTAACTAATAAATTTCCATCATCAGATTCTGTTAATATAACCCTATCTACCCATCCTTCCTCCCCACTACCAGTAGTTAATGAAGAATCTTTCTTTCTTAAACCTGTTGTAATAGATTCAGAAGTTAAACCAATAAATCTTGGAGGTGATATTCTACCAACAAGAACCTCTTCAGGTTTTACAAATGATTCGACAGAAATAATTCCATCTTCTTCTAAACCTTTATATTTATCTTTTCCTCTATATAATTCTACAGAAGGATCTGGAATTGTAATTTCATCTTGTAATCCTCCAGAATATCTTAGTCTATCTATTTCATAAGATCTGAAATATACAGATCTAAATAAACCTCTATCTACCGAACCTTTATTCATGATAATTGCATCTTCAATATTATATCCTTCCTGTGTCATTACAGCAACAATTACATTTTCTCCTATCGCATAATCGTCTTTAAACATATCAAAAGAAAATGTTCTAGTAATTGGATATTGTGGATAGTATAAAATGGATATATCAGTATCAAATCTATTATGGAAGTTTAATGAATATATAGCATGAGACTGCCTTTGTGGCCTAACACCTCTATTTAATCTTGCAGATTGATTTCTATTTGAAAATGGAACTAGAGATGTAGCTATACCAAATATTACCAAAGAAGATAATTCTAAATGAGTTGTATTTTCTTTTATATCTTCTGGATATAATGCAACACTCAAATTTTCCTCTTCAGCAGGATCAACCCATTCAATTATACCTTCTTTTTCCAAATCAGACCATTTTATCTCTCCTCTCTTTAATTTTTCAATATGTTCTTTTGTTAATAATGGTTTACCATCTTTTACAACAATCAAAGGTCTTAAAATCCTTCCTTTTCTTGTTAATATTTCTATAATATTTTTCGTTTCATCAAAATATATATTTACAAAATATGGAATAATACCTTTTCTTCTCTTTTCCTTAAATTCTTCAATAAATTTATTAGCATCATCAACATACCCAACAAAAACACTATCTATATAAACCTCATATGCCATTTTTATTTTTTATATCTGAAATATTTTTAACTATTGGCCTCAATCCTATATCTTCTAACTTCCTAATTAATTCTTTTTTATCAAGATCCTCAAAACTTATTTTTGACAATATTGTTTTATTTTTTCTTAATCCAGTTTCATGACCTTCAGGTGTTTCTATTAAATCCAATCTACCCCAATGAGTACCATGAGCCATTCTTGCCTCTAATAATTCAGCTTCACCAGATATTGAAGAAACAACTCTTGTTAAATTAGATAAGACAGCAATTTTATTTGTTCTATCTAGAGCTTGTGAAATTCCAGTTCTATTCCTTGTCCATTTTCCAATAGCCATTACATTTTCAAATCTTTCAGTAAATATTTTTGATCTAAATATGGATGTATATGAAGGCATTTTTCCCCTTTTTACCAACCTTTCATATTGATACATTGCATCTGTCATCAATGTTCTTAAAGTAACTAAGAAATATTCCCTTATCAATTCTCCAGGTGTTCTAACTATTTTATTTGCAAAGTGATCTTTTATATCTTCATCAATTTTTTCATGAGCTAATAATAATAACTTTCTTGTCATCTTCAATAAATTGTATGCTTTTAATAATCTATCATTTGGTGATGTCCCAACATTTGGTAATAATAAATTATCTAATATTGACAATAATTTTTCTTTTTTAACTTCTGGAGATCCTGTTAATTTTAATTTATCAGCTAAATATCCTATTGCATCTTCAGAAGTTTTTATATTTTGGAATTCCAATAAATTTATATATACTTCTTCAAAATCGTCTCCTTCAGAAACTAATTGACTTATTTCAACATCCTTCTCCAAACCCAAAGCTCTTACCAAAGGTATTAACGGAACCTTTTTATATTTCTCAAATGATAGGTATAATAAACCATCTTTTGTCATCTCCATTCTATGAGCCTTTAATTGGGTTAAAGATTCTGATAATAAATACCCACTATATTTTATGGAACCAGACCCTTCTTGAACATAAAACTTATTTGTAGCAAGTTCCTCAGATAATATAATTAATTTTTCATTTCCATTAATAATAAAATACCCACCACTATCTGTCGGATCTTCTCCAATTCTTATTAATTCCTCTTCAGATAGTCCATAAGTATTGCAATATTTTGATCTAACCATTATTGGCAATCTACCAACAGATACCTGATATTTACTCTTAAATGTTTCATTTTCATATACAGAAAATTCCATAAATATTGTTCCAGCATATGTAAGTCTTCTAATTCTAGCTTCTATTGGATATATTAATCTAGAAACTCCTTCCTTTTCCATAAAATCTGCCTTCCCCAACCACAATTTTTCTATTTTAAATTGCAAATCCCTTAATCCTGGAGCTAATAATCTTGGAGAAAATGCACCCAATTCTCTTCCAATCTTTGTCATTTCTACATCAACAAAATATTCAAAAGATCTGAGGTGTACTCCTAAGAGATCGTTTTCCTCCAAATATTTATAGAATAAGATATAATTATCTATATTATTATTAGCCACTTTTTATTTATATATATGATATCCTTATAAGCTTAATCCTCAACAACAACTCTATAATATACTTCTTCCCCAATCCATGGATTGTTTCTTATAATCTTGACAATATCCCCCGGCTTAGCATTTAGATTCTTTAATGCTGGATCTGAAATTTTGATTTTTGGTAAATCTAATAAAGATATTTTATACTTTCCCAATATTTCCTTCTTTTCTTCTTCGGATAATATTATATGTTTTGGTACCAAATAATGTTTTGTTATATCAATTTCTGATAATTCTCTTAAACTCTTTTTAGGTTTATTAACCTTAGAAGTTTTTTTAGATTTGGGCCTTTTAGTAGATTTAACCATTTATCTAATTTTTATAAAAAACTTATAACTTTACCTCCTAGATATTAGGAATGGGCAAAGTGGCTATATTCACAAAGACCAACATACAAGATTATAGAGTAGTAAAGTTAAAAGAAGAAATAAAAAATTATAATAACATTAGCATTATTGACATAGAAAAGGAAAATATGCTTCCATATAATGAAAAAATATTAAACTATGATACATATTATTTTTTCATTGGATCCACTTTTTTATCTGATATACACCTCCTAGCAAAATATCTTGAACAAAATGGAAAAGAAGTAATAAATACCATACATATTAAAGAATCTGTAATATCAAAAACTCTATTTTATAGTATTATTAATAAATATATAAAAATTCCAGAATTTTTGAAAATATATTCAATAGATAACATCGAATATGTAATAAATAAAATAGGATTTCCAATGATAATAAAGCATCAGTTTGTACACAGGGGAGAATTTGTACATAAAATAGATAATGAAAAAGAACTATATGCTTTTTTAGAAAAATATTTATTAGATAAAAGGATAAACATAAAACATTTAATATTTCAAAAATATATACCGTATGAGAAAGACATAAGGGTGATTTTCGTAGGAAAGCCCATTGGTGCGATGGAGAGAATTAATGAAAATAGTTTTAAGGCAAATATTAGTCAGGGTGGATATGGAAAACAATATAATTTGGATGACGAAATAATAAATATTGGATATAAAATTATGGAAAAATGTGACTTACAAATATTTGCATTCGATCTATTATTAAAAAATGATCAATATTATTTGATAGACTTACATCATATATTTCAATATGAAGGATTTGATAAATATTTAAATAGAAATATTACGAGAGAAATACTAAATTACTTAAATGAAATTAGTAATAAAAGCCAAGGGAAATAAATTAATAAAAGCAACACATAAAAGTACTTTAGAAATTACTAAAGATAGTTTTTTAACTGAAAGGGGGGATTGTATAATTGGTATAAGTTCAAATTATTCTGTAAAAGATTTACCAGAAGATCTTAAAGATCATTTATTAAACGAAGGAAAAATAAAGATTAAAATTAAAGTTGATGATTTAATAGATGATATAATTGCATATGGCTCAAAAAGATTATTGTTAACAAATGATAAAAGTATTGTTATAAGAAAAAGCAATTATATTGATGATAGAACTTTGGCAATAAACTCAAATAAGAGTGCTATTGATATTGATAGAAAATTAATAGAAAGATTAAAGAATGAAAAAGATATGGATTTTGTTATATATTATTAAAAAATATTTATAAAGAATAAAGTATTTATCCTTAATTATGAAAAGAAGAGGTATAGATATGGCTGTACAGTTAATATTTGTAATAATAATAATGTTAGTAGTAGCAGTTATTGTAATCAAGTTATTCCAGCAACAATCATCAAAGATTAGCGAAATATCAAATACACAAATACAACAAGCAGTTTCTGATTGCTCAAGCTATTGTACAGATCTATATACATTTTGTACAAAGTACGAAAATATAGGAAATGGACTTGTACAAACAAGTCCTGGATATTATGTCTGTTCAAATGCTGTTCCATGCAGTATAGTATTACAATTATATGGTGGCTCTTCTAGTCAATGTCGATATCAGGGATTTCCTATATCACCTCTTGATTGTATGTATTTAGAATGTCAAAATTATATTGATAATTTATATTATAGTCCATTACAAGCAACAAGTTATATATTTGGAAATTATTCTTCCACTACATATTTTAATGTAACATCTGGACAAGAAAATATTCAAATTTCATCTCCATCTTCAATATTAAATCCAGGTCCATCACAATGTTCTGCACAATTACCAACATGGATTACAAACCAAGTATTTGGTGCATTATTAGATATAGCTAACTACTATAATACTGCAGATGGATGTAACTTGAATTTAACAGTTAGTAATGGAATATTAATGGTGACTGGAAATTGTACAGCATTAGGTATAAATAATAATGTTAATGGAATGCCATTGTGCCAATTCTTAACGCAAGTACCATATTCTCAGTTAAATAATATACCAAGCGTAACAAGCTAAATGTAATGAGTTTTTTTGAATATTTTTATAACAACTTTAATTTAATAAAATTAAAAGCTCCTAGTTCTATATATAAAAAATATGCTTTTCATTTATGGTTAAATAGATTAAATACAAATCCAGATAATATATTTTCTTCTGTAATAAATCTAACATTATTTTCCATAATTATATATTTTATTTTAAGTTTTGTCAGTTTTCAATTAGCTTTTTCTTTATTAATATCTTTATTAATATTATCATTCTATTTTGCATATTATCCAATATTTTATACACAAATTGTTAGAATTCAAGTAACATCCGAAATTATATGGATAATACTATATTTATCATTATATCTAAAAAGAAATCCTAATTTAGAAAACGGAATAAAATATGTAGCTTATTATATGAAAGGTTATATTGCAACAGACTTTAAATCATTATTATATAATTTAGAAACAAATAAATTTAATGATATAGAATCTGCATTGGAATATTATCAGAGAAGATGGTTTTATCTAAGTCCAGATTTTGTATATGCAATGACACATATTGTAAATATTAAATATAAAACATCTATTGATGATATAAATAAATTATTAGATAGAATATTGGGATGGGTATTGAAGAAATCCTTAGAAAAATCCCAATTATATGTAGATGCTTTAAAAGAACCAGCAACAGTTATCATATCTTTCTTAGTAATGTTACCAATAGTTAGTTTAATGATGTTACCAATAGTATCTTTATTCTTATTAAATACCGTAAGTTTCTATTTTATAGCATTTTCATATATAATAATTTTACCAGTTGTTACATTTCTAATAATTCAAAACTTTCTATCAAAAAATCCATTTGCATTCTCTGTTCCAGATTTATCCTTAGCAAGAGATCTACCAAAACCTGGAAAATTTAAAGTAGGAAATAAGGAAGTTCCAGCAATAATAATCTCAATAATATTGGGATCAATTGCATTTTTAGGAATATATCATTTAATTTCCTTAGCTATAAAAATTGCATTTATTCCAGAGGGATTTTTGAGTGATTATTTAAATATAGTTTATCAAGATAGAGCATTAATATATTCTGTTTTAACTCTAACATTACCTTTAGGATTGGGTTTGGGTATAGGATCTTATTACTATTTAACATCTTTCCAAAAAGTTAAAAAAATATATCAAATTGAAGAAATAGAAAATGAGTTTCCAATTGTTGTATATGAGTTTGCATCATTATTAGAAGATGGTTATCCATTTGAAATAGTAATTGAAAAAACATATTATAATTATAAAATAATAAAATCCTCTGGGGTTATGGAAAATTTTCTGAAAACAACACTATATAATTTGAGAAGAGGTTATGATTTAAATTTTTCTGTATTTGATCCAAAAATTGGCTCTTTAAATCTATATCCATCAAAATTAGTGAGAGAATCAATGCAACTCTTAGTTACTTCTTCTTCAAAAGGTCCTGATGTTTTATCAAAGATTTCATATAATATATCAACAAATTTAGAAAATGTAGATAATATAAGATATAATGTAAGGAAGATATTAAATGAAATAATTGGATTAATAGATATGACATCAAGAAATTTAGTACCATTAATTTCTGCAATGGTTACAATTTTTAATAATGGTATAGTTTCAATGCTTTTTGCACTTGCATATTTCTTTCAATTAATAGACCAATCTTTTGGTTTAGGTGGTGGATCAAATCTATATAATTTTATTGTAAATACCTTTAATCTATATAACCTAATACCACCAACATTTTTTGAAGCAATAATTGGTATATTTTTTATAGAATATGTAGTAATAACTTCATATATGAGTGCTGGAATAAAATATGGTTTTGATAGTACAATGACATCATATTATATAGGTAGAAATTTGTTGTTTGGAACGATATTTTATGTAATATTTTCAATAATAGGAATATTAGTAATATATACAGTATTTGGCCCATACTTACCAACAAGTATACAATTATGAGATTACAACAAACAGTATATTGGATTATAATAACCTTTATATTAATTATAGTTGCTGGCTTATTCTCTTTTTATTATATTTATAATGTAAAAAATAATTTAAGTGGAAATAATATACAAACCATTAATTGTCAACAACTTGGAAATTTATATAATAGAAGTTTTCAGGAAATAATCAATATTAAAGTATTTCTTAATGAAAATTGCACAATAAATGGAATAACGATACCTGCCGGCTATAGAATTATATATATTTATAACGGAAGTATTAATTATATATGAAGAATGACATAGCAATAGATACTGTATTTATAATAATAATAGCAATAATATCTGTCGTAGTTGTATTAGATATTATTTTTACAAAATTCTTTGGCAATTCTCAAGTATATTATTGTCAAACATTAATATCACAAGGCGGTTTTTCCCCTTCATGTGAAAAATATTATCCTTCTGCAATAAATGTTATATATACAAATGAAAGTAATGATACTATTTATTCAGATACAACAGGATTAATATTAAATTGCTACAATAATAATGTAAACACAAATAGGTTATTTAATGTATGTTATGATGTTTATATAAATGAGAATATTACTCTGAATTCATCAATATTACTTCAATATGTACAAAATTATACTGAATTTAATCCAAATAATATCATATTCAATTTGAATAATAGCAATGGAAATATATATCCATACAATAGTATATTTATAATATACAACAATAGTTATATTTTAATATGGCAATAAAGTCTCAAGAACTTCCAATTAATTATACCTTTTTAATAATTATTGGAATAGTTGTTACATTAGTAATTGTGGGCATAATATTTTTATTAAAAGGAAATATAACTTCTTATATTGATAATACAATACCCAAATATAATAATACGCAGACTGTAGTAGAAACAAATATAACTTCAATACAAGATGTTGCAATGGATGTAGTATCATGTTATTATAAAAAAGCTCAGGGTCTTTGTTATTTAATTAACTATCAGGGAAATCCATTTACATGTCAGGATTTAATAAATAATGTAAGCAGTATAGATCCAAATGTAGTAATGCAAAATTGTAATTATAATATAAATACTGGAGATTATATACTAGTATATTCGGCAGTAAATTATGTTTATATTAGTATTCAAGGATAAAAATGGATAATTGGTTTTGGATAATTGTAACAATTATTGCTTTTGGTTTATCTTTATATTTATATTTTAAATTTGCGAGTATAAATAATCAAACCCAATCATTATATCAAGATATATCTTCATGTCAAAATCTATATACAACAGTTGAAAAAGTATGCTATTCTAACAATGGAACAGAATTCTATATTAACATTGAAATAAACAATTATTTAAATTATATTTATGGTAATAATAGTTTATTAAGTTGTTACATATATGACAAATATTATAATTATACAATACCATGCAATGTAATAATAAATACAACAAATAATACGATTGAATATTATACTTCTGGATTATTTTACGAATTATCGCATGGAAAATCAAATGAAAAAATACCTTTACTTGTTGAAAAGACATCTCCAACACAAGTAACAATTTATATAGAAAATCCAAGTTAAAAAATTTTAAAACTTTTTTAATATTATTAATCCATAATGAAAAGAGATCAATTAAATTTACTTTCAATAGTAATAATATTAGTAGTTATATCATTATCTTTCCTAATATATTATCAATATTCTTCTAATGTTAAAAGGGAACAGGAAAAATATATATTTGAAAATTTTATTAACAGTTTACAGAATTTAGAGAATACAATAAATAGTATTCAAGGCACTTATTATGTAAAAGTTGATATACCAAGCGGGATCATATTATATACAAATAGTAATGAATTAATAATACAATATAATAACAACAATTATACAATTAATTTTTACAAGAAT
>Ga0209120_1000487_pt1 | contig 16241 bp, 16 predicted proteins | sample JossMetagenome_FD_184730 | JGI IMG/M metagenome (GOLD analysis project Ga0209120, IMG submission 184730) | Hot spring microbial communities from Joseph's Coat, Yellowstone National Park, USA - JC2_E (SPAdes) (version 3) | ecosystem: Environmental > Aquatic > Thermal springs > Hot (42-90C) >... | reverse complement strand
TGCAATTATACATGAGCGTGGCATTAGACTTATTTTATATCTCGCGCCACCTGTTGAGTTTGATTGCCAGGAAGAAGTACACTATAACCTCTATTACGAGCACGGGTATGGCGTATACAGGAAACTTTGAGATTCCGAATATACCCTGCGCAAGCATTGCTGCGGGTGTAACAGGCGAGATCATCAATGCGTACAGCGCCACCCTGGGTATAAGGGCATAAGGATAGAAAGTTGGAGGAATTACTGTAAGCACGAGGCTCACTATCCCCGCTATGCCCCACACGTTCCTTATGTGCTTTATCAGCCCGACTATGATAAAGGCGATAGAGGAGGCAGCAAGCATTACCAGTATAAGCACGCCTGTAAACGCCAATGCCTTTGGTATTGTAAAGATATGCAGCAGTAGTCCTATTACCGCATAGACCGCAACTCCCGGAAGCGAGTTGGCAAGATAGGAAAGCGCCATTGCGAACATATAATCGTAGAAACTCACGTTTGTTGCAACAAGAAGGTCCTGAAAACGCAGCTGGATCCTTTGAAATGCGGCATCACTGCTGCTGTATATCGCGTTTGAAGCTATTATTGCTATGAATCCGCCCACAACCGCCACTTCTATGAACTTGCCCTGGGTGAATATCGCGATGAGGAAAAGGAAGGCAAGAGGGTACATTATTGATGAGGCTATGTATGACAGGCCTCTCGGTATGCTTACAAGGCCGTAGTACCAGGTGAATACACCTATAAACTTAGGCTTCATATTCCACACCGTTTACTATGAAAAGGTCGTCAAGCGTGGGCCTCTTTACAGAGTAGCCTAGCTTTATGAATTTTTCTGCCTCTCTCGGGCTGACATAGCGTATAAATGTGTTCCCTATCCTGTATTTCGACTTTGGATCATTGAACGGAGCCTCGATGCGGACCTTGCCCGTGAACCTCTTCAGAAGACTTGCTGGAGTACCTTCTTCTTTTATCTCGCCGTTGTCTATCATTACAATCCTTTTGGACAGCTCCTGCGCCTCATCCATGTAGTGCGTGGTCAAGACCAGGTTGCTCTTCAGCATCTTTATAGAGGACCACACCTCAAGCCTTGAGACAGGGTCCAGGCCTGTTGTAGGCTCGTCAAGAAATACAAGTTCAGCATTCGATGCAAGAGCCATTGCCACGAATACCTTTCTCTTCATTCCTCCGGAAAGCATATCGCATGGCTGGTTCCTCGCCTCCCAGAGCTCGAGCTCCCTGAGTGCATGTGAGGCATCCTGATCGGCCTGCTTGAATGAGAGCCCGCGTGCAACAAGGTACATCTTTATGTGCTCCAATGGAGTAAGGTAGCCGATAGGGCTCGCCTCCTGCGGTATGCTGACTATCCTTTTCCTTATCTCACCTACGTCCTTTACAATATCGTAGCCGTTGATGGTGACGCTTCCAGAAGTCTGCAGCAGCTGAGTGGAAAGTATGCGCATGAGTGTGGTCTTGCCAGCGCCGTTCCTTCCGATGATTGTGGCTACCTTGTCATCCAAGTTTATCGTTATGCCCTTAAGCGCATAGGCGCCGTTGCTGTACCTCTTTTTCAGTTTATTTATCTCTATCATCTTAAACGCCGCTGTGCATGACACTTTACGAAATATAGGAATGTAGAAGTCGATGTAAAAATATAAATATACCATGTGCGCAAATATTATTGGGTGGCAATCGATGAATGATGTGAAAAAAGCCGAAAAGGAAAGGGAAGGGAAGGCGCATGAGCCCGATAAAGAGGATGCACACTATAAACTTTATGGCAAGGCTTATCACGAAGCGAAATACAGCGACGAGATATGCCCCATATGTGGGAGCAGGATAGACGAATTGGGCTACTGTGCCTGCGGTGCCGTGGCATAGGTCTGGAATTTTGATCTATCTTGCTTTTGCTATACGCTTTTCTGCATGACAAGCTCGCTGATATCAGAGACCGAGACGCCGTTTTCTTCTATTTTCTGCGACGCAGGGTAATTGCTCAGGTAATCGGGTATATCTTCTTTTATTCTTTCCTCGTACGATGGCACGGTATTGTTTTCGTAGAATATGCCTATCGCTATCTTGCCCTCTTCATACGACTTTGAGATCGCGGCAGCCATTTTTGCTGCTGCTTCTTTGGGATCGTTTACCACGTAGCTCGACTCAATAGGGTATACGCGCGACCTGTACCATTCATTTGTATTTATGTCGTTGTATGTAGGGCATGGCTGGAGCAGGTCTATGAACGCAGTGCCCTTGTGCAGCATTGCCTTCTTTATCATCTCCTTTGTCCCGTTTACATCATATGCAAAAGCCCTTGCAACGAACGTATAGCCAGAGGCTATTGCAAGCGCTATTGGATTTATTGCATCATTTATATTTGGCTTGGGAAGGGATTTTGTCTTCTCTCCGCGCTTCAGGGTCGGGGAGGCCTGGCCTTTTGTAAGGCCATACACTCCGTTGTCATGAACTATCAGAACCATGCTGAGGTTCCTCCTACCAGCGCTCACAAAATGTCCAACTCCTATTCCGAAGGTGTCACCGTCTCCTGCGTCTATCACAACATTAAGCGATGGGTTTGCAAGCTTTATGCCTGTTGCGAAGGCGAGCGATCTTCCGTGCAGTGTATGCACACCAGAGATCTTCTCGCTGACGAAATGCGGCACCTTGCCGGAGCAGCCTATGCCAGATACAAGCACTGTGCTCTTATAGTCCATCCCGTTTTCCTTTATTGCGAGCTCGAGGGAACGCAGTATGCCGAAGTTGCCGCACCCTATGCACCAGTCATTAAACTCTATACTTTCATCTGCCACCATCTAAAACCACCTTCTTCTCACCATTCTTCACTACTTTGATTACAGATTTCGAAACCTCATCACGTGTCATCGCCCGGCCGGTCCACTTTAGTATATATGCATCGGCAGCAATTCCGGTTTTCTCCCTTAGCACCTGCGCCGCCTGCGCCTCGTAATTGCACTCTATGTCTATCACCTTGCACCCGTTAAGCAATGAGGATACAAGTTTGTACGGATAAGGATTGAACATCTTGATCTGCACTACTTTCGCATGTATGCCGCTGCCTTCAAGCTCCTCCATTGCATCGATAGCGGCGCCTGTGGTAGCACCCCATGTAAGCAGCGCCATATCCGCGCCCGCGTCGCCGTATACCTTGACCCTCGCCTCCTGCGGGATTTCTGCATCGGCAAGCTCCAGTTTCTTCATCCTCTTTGCATACATCTTTCTTCTATTGGCGGAGTTTTCGGTTATGTGGCCGAACTCGTTGTGCTCGTCTCCGGTATAGAACATTCTTGCATGCCCGAGGAAGGCACGCGGCGATACGCCGTCATCGCTGAACTCAAAGCGTTTGTACTGGTCACCTGCCTCAGCCACGATCTTGCCGCGGTCTATTTTCACCTCGCCCCCTAATTCCGAGAGGTTGATCGTAGAATAGGAATTTGCAATCACCTTCTCAATTATATGTATTACAGGAGTCTGGTACCTCTCTGCAAGATTAAGTGCTTCTATCGCGTCGCCGTATACCTCGCTGCTGCTCCCTGAAGCAAGTACTATTCTTGGGAACTCGCCGTGGCCTACGTTAAGCGCAAATTTGAGGTCTGACTGCCCGCTCCGCGTAGGCAGGCCTGTTGCAGGCGCGCCGCGCATGTAGTAGGTAATGAGTACTGGTACTTCATTCATGCCGGCCCAGCTTATGCCTTCGGCCATGAGCGAAAATCCTGGGCCCGAGGTGGCGGTTGCGGAACGTGTGCCTGTGAGCGCTGCACCCACAGCCGCATTTATTGCGGCGAGCTCGTCCTCTGTCTGCAGCACCACCACACCCTGGGTTTTATCACCGCTGCCGGGCGCTTTAAGCTTGATGAGCGGGTTTGCCTCGATGTATGTGCTCTCATCCGCAGCAGGCGTAATTGGGTAATATGACTGGAAGCGCAGCCCTCCTGCTATCTTGCCCATTGCGGAGATGGTATTGCCGTCAAGTATAGCTGTGCGCGCATTTGCATCAAGCCCCTTTAAGGAATAAGCGTTAGAAGCCTGCGCCATCCCAAGCTCGGCGGCGAGCAGGTTCATCTTCTGGTACACACCAGATTTGAAGATTGTCTGTATCGAGTCAAGGAGGTATTTCTTATCAAGGCCCAGGAGGGAGAAAGAGGCGGCAATGCATGCGATGTTTCTGGCCCTGTCGGCGATCACGGGCGATGCGCCCGTTTCGTTCATAACCTTCATTATTATATCATCATAGTCTATGCCTATTGTTGATATGTTGTGCTTGCCAAGATATGATACAACATCATTGATGGTGCTTCCGCCTTCGCCGTTCAGCCTTTCAAGCACATCATTGGTTATATCCGGCTCTATGGAGCGTATGCTCTCCACCGCAATGCCCTCCTGCTTCTTGTCATATATCATATACCCTTTTACCTGATTTACCTCGTGGAAGTGCTGGAAAATGGTCTCTGCATCAAATGTTGCAAGTATATCGACATAGCTGCTTATACTGTTCACAGGAGAGTCGCTGATGCTCATATTGAAATAGCTGTGTCGGCCTTTTATATTCGAATAGTATTCCCTGCTCCCGTAGATATAGTAGCCAGCCTTGGCAACCGCGATGCTGAATATATTTGCGGATGTGTCTATGCCTGAGCCCTGCGCGCCGCCACTCATCCATGATATTTTCAACTAAAACACCTTTTGTAATTAATAGGGCAGAAGATTATGAACTTATTAGATATTTATGTAAATGCATAAATAACTATCCTGCATGATGCGTGCGTTATGCAGAATATACTTTTTTGGAACTCGTCCAGGCAAAGATTTATTAATTAGTATGCTACTAATTTAATTAGTAATATGCTAAATTATATTGGCATGGTGGAAAAATTTGCTGGAGGTGTTGCAATGATAAAATTTACACAGAGGGAGAGGGACTGCCTAAGCATAATTTTAACCGAAAAAAGGATTACGCTTAAAAGACTCAGCAGCCGCCTCGGCGTAAAGCCCCCTACAGCACATTCGCTGGTCGGGAGGCTTGCAGGCAGGGGGCTGGTATTCAAAGATGAAAACAACGCTATCGGGCTTACGAGGCTTGGCACAAAAAATGCCGAGGAAATGATGTTCAAGCACAGGGTAATGGAGACGCTCCTCTCAAAAAACGGAGTAGGAAAGGATGAGGCGTGCGCCGAATGCAAGAAGCTGGACTTTCTCCTTAGCGATAAGATTGCAGAGGAGATATTCGAGAAGCTAAACAGGCCAAAGCTCTGCCCTCATGGAAAGCCGATAATCGAAATGAAGAACGCATGAGTTGTGTGATAGTATGAGTTTCAGCCTAAGCCTTAACCTTTGGAACCCGACTAATGTAACGATAATAGAGGCAATAGTGCTCGCATATGTGCTAGGCATAGTGCACGGTATAACGCCTGACGAGCATACCTGGCCCATAACCTTCGCCTATGCTGTCGGAAGCTACAGCGTAAAGGGCGGTGCGAAGGCGGGGCTTCTTTTCTCAACAGGCTTTACTGTGCAGCGTGCAATACTCTCCGAGATCGCATTCTTTGCGCTCGCCACAATCTTTATGTCAAATTTTGCATTCGGGGTAACGTATATAGTCGTAGGAGTTGCAATGGCGGCAGCAGGATTCTACATAGCATGGAGGGGCAGATATCCGCACTGGCATTATATCGAGGAGAAGCTTGGAGTCATGTTCGGAATACACAAAAAGCACAGCAAAGAGCAGGAGCTGGAGTTTGAGCACAAGGCCAATCCGGCACAGTGCTGCGATGACGCAATATCAACTAAGCCTGTGCCCGCAAAGCTTGCACTTATACACGGCTTCATAGCAGGGTTCGGATTCGGTGCATTCGCGCTTATAATATACACGGTTCTCTCTCCCGCGATGCACTCAGCATGGCTCGGATGGCTTCCGGGCGCGCTCTTCGGGCTGGGCACTATGACCATGCAAATTGCATTCGGATCGTTCTTCGGAGGATACATGCGCAAGATGAAGAGGCTCACCGAAAAGGGAATCAAGTTCGTGGCAGTGTATATGTCAACATTTGTGCTCAAGTACGGCGGGGTTGCATTCATACTGGGCGGCTTGCTCGTACTGGCATTTCCGCAGGTGCTCGGCTTCGCCATAAACACAGGCATAAAGATACATAACCTTCACTCATTAGGCATAGGCTTCTTCCTTGTCATAATAAGTGTTGTTGTAATAGGGATCATCGGCTACTACAAAGCAATGAAAGATGTGAAAAGGCTCGGCTATATTACTGCAGGCGCTGCACCAGCGGTAACTGCTGCAAAGAAGTAGGCACCCTGCGGGGCATATATACCGCAGGGTATTATGCATCATTCTGCATTCCTGCTTCTGCTCCTTACTCTAGACACGACCTCTGATTTCTCCGGCGCTATGCTGAAGTTTGAGACAGTGCTGCATGAATAATCCATCATCTTTCTGACCTGGCTGAGCAGCTCCTCTTCGTTCATATCTGTAAATGTTGCAGTAGAGAAGAGCGGCAAGCCTTCATTGGCTACAGGGGCGATCCTTCTTTTTCTTTCTATGTCAAGGTACTCTTCCGCGTTTATGTAGCGGCGCCTTTCCATCTCGTATTTCCAGTTTGCGGTGATCGCAGCCTTCATGTCCTCTATGTTCCTCTTTTCTATCATCAGCCAGATATCGCTCGAGGTGCTTCCGTAGAAGTTTACGCATATCTTTTTATCGTTTTCAGTATTCGCTATAAGGCTCGCAAGGGAGAGCGGTGCAGAAGCGGTGTCTATATTGCCTATATACTTGGAGAACTCCACAGACTCTGGCGTGTGTGTCATTTCCATGAGCGCCTTATGGCCCTCTGTCCTGCGCAGTGCCATGTTGTACTTCGTGTCGTCCTTCTCAAACTCTGTTATCTTGCTGCTAAGCTTTTCAAGTATCAGGTTTACCTCCTTTAATGAGAGCGACGGTTTCTCGGAAGCAGAAAGCAGCCCCTCGGCTGTTGACCTGATGAGCGCAACGATATCCTCACCAATCTCTCCGTTATACTTTTCGATCACGCGGTTCATTGCAAGCGCAGAGAGCTTTGCCTGCTGCGGAAGCGATCTCTCCAGGGCGGCGGTATATATGGATGCAAGTTCGTTCCTTGCCGTCTCACTGAGGTCAGAGCCGCTTATCCTCGAAAGTTCCTCTCCTATTCTGCTAAACGGCAGATATGCCTCGCCTATGTCGTGCAGGAACTCAAACTCTGTCTCGAGCCTTTTGAAGTTTGGCAGAAGCGGCTCCGCCACACCTAGCTCTTTCTCGTTAGCAGCTGAAAGCTCAGGATTAATCCTTGAGAGGTGCCTGTAAAAATATGCGATGGAGTCGAGTGGCATGTTGGTATAAGGCACATGCCATGCCAGATCATACTTTGCAACATCTTCTATGCTTCTAATATGCTCGTTGGCCATCTTGAATGCTGAAAGCAGCGCATTGAATGCAAGGAAATGGTAGGTGTAATTTGAATGGTTGCCCATTACTATTGGGTCGGTGTTTATGAGGGAGATGCCGCCGCCTATATCGTAGACAACATTTTTAAGGAACTCCATGCTGTCCATGTTAGCCTCTCCGAGGAACTTTGAAGAGATAAGTAGGCCTCCCTTTGCTGTTGCAGCAGGCTCGATAAGCATCGCTACAGCTCCGAAGCCGCCTGTTTCGTCCTCAGGCCTCTGCTTTCTGTAAGAGGCGTGGTCGCTCGCTATGAGCAATTTTTTGCTGTGCAGATTTATACCGTCTTTCGCGTCTTCATACAGCTCCTGGCCCGCAGAGTCGCAGGCGCTCTGGTGCTGGTTTGTATGCACCGCCTTTCTGTCTGCTGCACCGTTTGATCGCTCCTTCAAATGGCCGATGTGTATGCCGTGCCTGTCGAGAGCATCGCTCATCATGTTGACGTATTTTATTATTTCCACAGCCCTGTTTTTTGACAGCTCCTTTGCAGACTCTGTTGCGAGATCCACTTCTGTTACATCGTCGAGATTCACGCTGTTGAAAATAGCAAGCTTCACAACCGCAAGTGCCGCGTTGGTTATTGGAGTTTCGCCAAGATCTGGCACAGAGGTATACTCTATGCCTAGCCTCTCTACTATGTGCTCATACTCCTTTTCTGGATCTACCGGCGCACCGTGCCTTAATATGGTCCGGGCCTTTTCCTTTGAGGATATCGCCAGGCTGCCGAATGAAAGGCCCATTGCGGTTATGGCTATCTTGTACTCCTCATCGCCCCTGTTGTACTCCTCATCGCTCCTGAGCAACAAACCACTTGCAGAAAAATCATATGGATTCATAAACTCACTCTGATTGATTGAAGATTGATTGAATAGACAAAGTATTTAAATGACGATGCATAGTTTGCTTATTGTCAAATATGATTTGCGAAGCATTGAGGTGCAGATATGAGATATATGGCAGAGAGGTTGAGGGATATTTATCCTTTTCATATGCACCATCAGCAGAGCATACTCGAGAAATAAGGAAAGCCCGCGGGATTGATTTTGCATTCGTGGGGAGGGATTTAAAAAATAAGCTATAGGCCTAAATAGTTTCCTGTATTAGTCTCCAAACGTCAGATTATTAATATTGTTGTTGTAAAATATATATTAGAACAATTTGCACAGATCTTTGTCAAAGAGATCGAAAAAAGAGTTGCAGAAATCAGATGCACTTTCATACTTGGCATAGGTATCAATTTTTAAAAACTTTGTATCTAAATCTTTATGTCTGTGCAGTTGAAGTTTATGCTTAGTGCTTACGTTTAGAAAGGTGGAGCAAGTGGCAAATGGAATAGAATTAACTGTCGCCGGGGCTGTGGTAACAGACGACGGCAGGGGCATTGCGAGAATTGACTCAAAGTCAAGGAAGCTGCTCAACGTCATCTCAGGCGACATTATAGAGATAAAAGGTAAAAAGAGATCTACTGCGGCAGTAGTGTGGCAGGCGCATCCTCAGGATGAGGGACTCGACTTCATAAGGATAGATGGATACATAAGGCAGAATATCGGAATAGGTATAGGAGACAGGGTATTCGTAACAAAAGCCGAAGTTGCAGAGGCACAAAAAGTGGTGCTGGCTCCGCCGCAGAACCAGCGTACGCCAATCTCGCCGGACTTTGCAGACTATGCAAAGAACAGGCTGGAGGACAGGCCGCTGATGAAGGGAGACGTAGTGCCAATACCTATGTTCGGATACATGTTCAGCTTTATAGTGGCGCAGGTGGTGCCTCACGGTATAGTAAAGATAACAAAGAATACAGAGATGATTGTCAAGACCGAACCCATATCAGAGTCGCTTGTAAGGATAGGCGACGTTCACTACGAAGATATAGGCGGGCTCAAAAATGAAAAGGAAAAGATAAGGGAGATGGTTGAGCTCCCGATACGCTATCCTGAGCTCTTCGAAAGATTGGGCATAGACCCGCCGAAGGGTGTACTTCTTTTCGGCCCGCCTGGCACGGGCAAGACGCTGCTTGCAAAAGCCGTAGCGGGAGAAAGCGATGCACATTTCATCGACATCTCAGGCCCGCAGCTCGTAAGCAAGTTTGTGGGCGAGAGCGAGGAAAGGCTCAGGGAGATATTCAACGAGGCGAAGGAGAAGGCGCCGACCATAATCTTCATGGACGAGATAGATGCGATAGCTCCGAACAGGGAAGAGGCGACAAACGAGGTAGAGAGGCGTATGGTGTCGCAGCTGCTTGCGCTGATGGACGGCATGAACTCAAGGGGGCAGGTCATAGTTATAGGCGCGACAAACAGGCCCAATGCTGTTGATCCGGCGCTGAGGAGGCCCGGAAGGTTCGACAGAGAGATTGAGATTGGAGTGCCTGACAGGAATGCAAGGAAGGAGATACTGCAGATCCATACAAGGAACATGCCGCTTGCAGAGGACGTAAGCATAGATGAGCTTGCAAACATGACGCACGGCTTTACTGGCGCGGACCTTGCTGCGCTGGCGAGGGAGGCGGCAATGTCATCGCTGCGCAGGATAATGCCAAAGATTATAGACAAAAGGTCCATACCCAATGAGATACTCACAACGCTCATCGTCTCCAGGCAGGATTTCATCGATGCATTCGGCTCGATACAGCCGAGCGCACTCAGAGAGGTATTTATAGAAAGACCGAACGTGCACTGGAGTGACGTCGGCGGTCTGAAGTCTGTAAAGGACGAGCTTAAGGAAGCGGTAGAGCTTCCGCTCAAGAATCCGGAGGTATTCGAAAAGATAGGCATAAGGCCGGTAAAAGGACTTTTACTTGTTGGCCCGCCAGGCACGGGCAAGACGCTGCTTGCAAAGGCGGTTGCAACTGAGAGGGAGTCAAACTTCATATCCATAAAAGGCCCGGAGCTGCTCAGCAAATACGTCGGTGAGAGCGAGAAGGCTGTGCGTGAGATATTCAGGAAGGCAAAGCTCGCGGCACCGTGCATAATCTTCATGGACGAGATAGATTCGATCGCGAGCGTAAGGGGAAGCGATAGCACAGATTCGATGGTTACAGAGCGAGTTGTTGATACTTTGCTCACAGAGCTTGACGGCCTGCAGGAACTAAAAAATGTGATGGTTATAGCAGCGACGAACAGGCCCGATATACTCGATCCCGCACTGCTGAGGCCGGGAAGGTTCGATAAGATAATAGAGATACCAATGCCGGATGCAGAGACGCGCTACGAGATCTTCAAGGTGCACACGAAGAGGATGCCTCTTGCGAAGAATGTCTCGCTTGAGGAGCTTGCGAACGAGACCGAGGGCTATACGGGTGCAGAGATAGAGAATGTGGTGCGCGAGGCGGGCATGTTCGCGATAAGGGCAAACAGGCTCGAAGTGACAAAGCAGGATTTCGAGAACGCGATACAGGAGGTGAAGCCCGCCATACCCAAGGAGCTCACCGAAAGGATAAAGAGGTTCAAGGACGAGCCCCAGAGCATGTACAGGTAGAAAGGATAAAATCATAAAAGGTGTTATGGATGAAACTGGTATATTCAGACAAAGAAGGCAAAAGCAAGCAGATCGAGCTTGATGAGGCTTCGAAGAGCAGGCTTCTCGGAGTAAGGATCGGAGAGACTATAGAGGGCGAAAGCGTGGGTGTGCCCGGGCACACGCTGAGAATAACAGGCGGCAGCGACAGCAGCGGCTTTCCGATGGTTGCAAACATCGAAGGTAGCAGGAAGATGAGCATGCTCAAAACCCTAAAATCCTCTTCAAAGAAGGGAGAGAGGCAGAGGCGTACTGTAGTGGGAAACACGATAAGTGCCACAACCGCACAGGTAAATGCTGTCATCGTTGACTCCGAAAGCGGCAAAGGAGAGAAAGAAGGCAAGGAGGAGAAAGAAGCACCTGCCGCTGCAGGCAGCGAAAGCGGAAAATGACATGGCATAAAGGTGCGTCGCGTTATTATTTCTATTATATTACTTGTTAGAGTGATTGATTGGAAGGCTTGATGAGGCAGGGTGTGCTTAACGTAGGCACTTTGGGCCATATAGACCACGGCAAGACGACGCTTGTCAAGGCGATAACCCACAAGTGGACCGACGTGCACAGCGAAAGCCTCAAGAGAAACATGACTATAAAGCTCGGCTATGCAGACGCAATAATACGAAAGTGCGATGGCTGCGAGGGCACTGAGGCGTATACCACTTATGACAAGTGTGAAAAGTGTGGCGGCGAGGCAAAGCCAGTGCTCAGGATATCGATGCTCGATGCTCCAGGCCATGAAACGCTTATGGCAACAGCAATCGCAGTTGCAAACATGATAAACGCGATACTCTTCGTCATCGCCGCAAACGAGCCCTGCCCGATGCAGCAGACGAAGGAGCACCTCATGATCATAAACACGCTCGGCATAAAGAATGCGATAATAGTGCAGACGAAAGTAGACCTAGTTAGCAAGGAGGCGGCGCTGAAGCACTACAGGCAGATAAAGGAGTTCATTAAGGGGAGTGCGATAGAAAACGCCCCGATAGTGCCGGTAGTGGCGAGCCATGACATAAACATTGATGTCATACTTGAGATGATAACCAAGCTGCCTGTTGCAAAGGCTGACACAACCTCTGATCCGCTGATGTACGTGGCAAGGTCATTCGACATCAATAAACCCGGCAAGGAAGCGGATGAGATGAAAGGAGGCGTGATAGGCGGCACTCTTGTTCGCGGCACGCTCAAAGTAGGAGACGAGATAGAGATCAGGCCAGGCATTAACAAATCGCAGGATCCGAAAAAGGAGCAGTACGAGCACGCCATAACTGTGATAAAAGGCATAAACAACGGCAGCGAGGAGCTGGACGAGGCGGTGCCTGGCGGGCTTATAGGCATACTTACGGAGCTGGATCCCGCATTTACCAAAGCGGATTCAATGGTGGGGAGCGTTGTGGGCCATGTTGGGAAGCTGCCACCGGTAGTGAGCACCGTTACGATGAAATACCACAAGCTGAACAGGAACGACATACCCGACAGGGCCATAACCGTAAATGAGCCGCTTATACTGAGCATAGCAACAGCAACGGTAGTAGGAAATGTGGTAAAGATCAGGAAAGACACTATAGAGGTAAATATGAGGAGGCCTGTGTGCACGGAGAAGGGCACAAAGGTTGCGGTGATGAGGAACTTCTCGCAAAGATGGAAGCTTTCAGGATACGGAATACTAGAGTAAAGGATGCATAGGCAGTGTATGCACATGCCAAGGGGGCGGTGGTTTCTTGCAGGATAAAACAGCATACGATCTCATGGACAAGAAGGTTGTAGCCGTATCTGATGATGCAAGCATACTTGCAACTGCAAGACTCATAGAAACATCGAATGTTGACCTTCTGCCTGTTGTAAATGATGGAAGGCTCGTAGGAGTTATCGAGGGGCCAATGCTGCTTGACTATATCCTAAAGCATACAGAGGAGGAGCTTGATGGCAAGACAATTAAGCCGCTTGTTAAAAAGCCTGTGTTTGTAGTGGAGGAGGAGCCGGCAAGCCAGGTAGTCGCAAAGATAATACGCAACAACCTAACCAGGATACCGGTAGTTGATTCAGAGGAAAGCATGCAGTGCATAGGTGTGATAAGCGCCTCCGATGTGCTCAAAACGATAGGATGACCAACATGTTTTTATTTATGAGGCGCAGCGCATAAGATTGAAAATTAGGAAAGGATTAGAAAAAAGAAAAAGATGAGCTTATTTTGCGAGTGTGATGTGTATCGCACTCACCTTTGACTTTGTACCGTCCTCGTTGGTCAGCTCTTCTGAAGAGGTTTCGATGCTCTTTGCCCTTACGTCAGGAAGAAATCTGCTCAAAGCTATCTCCTTTATATCTACCGCCTTGGATATAGCCTTGCCCCGGGCTTTTATAACTACTTCGCTTGCACCGCTGTTGAACTGTGTTACTACAGCGAGAACGTAGTTCATCGTGGGCTTTTTGCCTACATAGATTATGTTGTCCCTTCCTGCTCGTTCTCCGCTTTCCTCCCTAAATCCATTTTCTGCCTGTGGTGTTTCGTTCATATCATCAACCTGTTTTTTCTACATAACCGCATATTGCGTTATCCGAGTTATTTGAGTTATTTTGAGTTATTATTGTATTATTGTTGTGTGATCCTTATTGTTTATCTGCTATAAGTAAGTCTTTCTTGCAAAACATATTTATTAGTTGCCCTGTGTCGCTGTCAAAAAAAACATTATCGTTTGGATTTTGTAATCGCCTTCACTTCTGCTTCTACATCTATGTCTATGCCCTGCTCCTTAAGGAACTGCAGCGGGTGCGCTATTGCGACGTTCATTACAAGCAATACCTCCTTCTCTATCTTTTCCCTCTTTGCTATGGGCATATATGCATACATGGACTTATACGCCATGCGCAGTATGTCTAATGACAGCTCTGTCAGGCGCGCTCCCGATATTATTCCGCTCTTTATTATTTTTGTGATCTCATCTGACTCCCAGCTTTCTATCTCCTCTGACCTGAATACCTTAACAAACGAACGCATGAATTCCGGAGACGAGGGATAGAACACACGGTAAAACACCATGCCGAAAGTCGCGTAGGCGCGCTTGAGAACCACTTCAGCGGCTACCAGCCTTTCAGGCCAAGACGCTATAGACTGCAGGTAATCAAAAACATCCTGCATCTCCTTTCTTGCGGGCACGATTTTTAGCCCCAGGCCTTCGGCAAGATTTTTTATCGCACGGGCGTGCCGCCTATCACTCTCCGAAAGCGACTGGAAATAATTCCTGTATTCCGAATAATCATGACCAGAAGGCTGTGATATCCAAAATTCCATGATCTTAGAGGACCGGTCTTCTATGTAGAAGAATGCGCTCAGTATCTCCTCTATTGACTTGATATTGAATATATAACCGTTTGGAAGTGCTATGCCCTTCTTTGTGACCTCGCCTTTCCTCCTCTTGGTGTCTATGAAGCTTAATCCCTTACGCACCGCATTGAGAGGATCACTCTTTACATAGCTGTAGATAAATGGCGACACCCAGGCGGGTATACCGTACTTTTTCAATATCGGATCGACTATTGCATCAAGTTTACCCATCTCAATAACACCACATGCATACAGTATACAGTATTCTGAGACTATCCTACAGAACTCACACAAACCAGTTCCATCGAAAATGGATGCGTCCTCCACTCGCTACGCAGATTACCACGCACATCACTGCTCATAATTACTAGACGATGGATTATGTATCTGCATGCATAAAAATATTTGGCAGAAGGCTTTTTAGCGTTATCCTTTTTTACCTTTTATTTTTATTGCACACGTGTTTAGAGAGCAGACGCGCAGCAATATTCAATATTTAACTCGCGAGTTTCGTTCTGGACGGGCATCGGATTGGATCCGGCCTGCTCTATGAAAAAATCATTAGCATAAATCGATTAGCAAGGTTTTTAAAAGTTAGCTGTGCAGTTAAAGTAGAGAATATGGCTGCACGTAGGCGCAGGAGGAAAAGCGGGCAGACGGCACACAAGCCAAGCGGAGTTTTGAAGCCGCGGCTTCCATTCGTGCTTGTGCTTGTTGGTGCAGTAGTAATACTTTTAGCTGGAGTAGCAACGCTCAGCTACGCTTTTGTTTCAGGAAAGGTCATAGCGACATTCTTTGTTGCCAAGTATAATATAGGCATACCAATAAGCATAGTGTACAGAGCCATCCTGGCATCAGGTACTATAGGCATGCTGTCCGGCATAGTGCTCATAGGAGTTTCGCTAAACATGAATTCTAAGATGAGGGGGAAGGTGGTGGCCAGCGCCATAATAGGCCTGGTATTCTCGCTTTTGAGCCTGCTCAACGGGGGAGGCTTCTATCTTGGATTTGTGCTGGCTTTCACAGGCTCGATTCTTGCGATGATCTATAGAGGATAATGGTCTGCGTTTGCCTATTTTCTGATTTTCTACAAAAAGAGTCTACCAAACGAAACCCTTGTCGCTGCAGTCCATCTCGATGCCGCAGTTAGGGCATCTGAGATGGCATGCCTGTATATGTACCATGCGTGACCCGCACACAGGGCATAAATAGATCTCGCTGCTGGCTTCTTGCACGACATCACTCTCTGCATCAGATATAGCAAAGAAGGGCAAATTATAAAAGCACCATATATTCATATTTTGTAGAGCAGAGCAGGTCGCACACGCACTACTTCTCGGTTGTTTTTTCAATTTCCTGCAAAGTTGCAGTGTCGTTTGACATAGTATAGGGCGCAAGATCAAGATCACGGGGGCTTATCTGGAGAGGCGCCCCTGAAACTTCATGCAGGTGTTTTTCAACCTCTTTCGAATACGCATCCCAGTTAACACCGAGCGATTCGACATATTCACGCTCTATTTTAGTGGCAATCATATGTGCATACTGGTAGGTATACCCTTCATCGACAAGCCATTTCTCTGAAAGCTCATGGTGCATCGCTATTGTATCAACAGCGTTGACCTCTTTGCCGTCCACATTTATGATCTTTGGGAAACGCGAATCCAGATAGATGGTTTTGCCATCCTTTGAGTAGCCCCCAGTATACTTTATGCTGTGATCTGTGTCAACTTTCACATCTGACGCGGATCGCCTTTCGATGACCTTTCCGATTTCCTTGCCTTCAAACAGCACATTCTCTTTGTCAACCTGTACTTTCATCTCGAACTTGAGATCGGTGTTTGTCTCAAATTTTATATAAGTAGGCAAAACAAAATTTATTGCAACAACTTCAAAGATATCCGGTGCAGGGTCGGGATTTGCGCC
>Ga0209120_1000448_pt1 | contig 17155 bp, 17 predicted proteins | sample JossMetagenome_FD_184730 | JGI IMG/M metagenome (GOLD analysis project Ga0209120, IMG submission 184730) | Hot spring microbial communities from Joseph's Coat, Yellowstone National Park, USA - JC2_E (SPAdes) (version 3) | ecosystem: Environmental > Aquatic > Thermal springs > Hot (42-90C) >... | reverse complement strand
AAATATGAAATATCGTTGGCTCCGGCATTCGCTTTTCGTGACAGCAAATAAGTATTTAACATTTACCGCTTACTTCTCACTATTCACTGCGTTTTATACGCGCCACCTGCCATGAGCCACGTGCTGTTCATTCATTTCACTTTTAAAAGAGATTTAGCATATACTAAACCTAATTTAGATTTCGAATCTCTGCTCCGGTAGGCGCCCTCCGCAGGCAATCTGTCCATGGACCATATGCCAATTATTAGTATATCCAGCATTTGCTCTTATCTAAATCAATTTTAACATGTTCTCGGACTTTTTTCGAATTATTTGCTAAAAAGGCAACTATTTCAGTTCCATCTTTTACAAGGTGAAAAAGAGATCTTCTCGAATCAATCGGATCTATAGATTCTATTTCGAATTCCACACCGTTGTCCGATTCAAAAACAGCATCAGGTCTGAACGCGAGTGTTTTACCTTCGACTACGTCAAATAGATTTTTCGTCGTGTTTAGTCCAAGTGGAGACATTAAAATGGCCACGTCAAGAGTCTTCGGATGATTGTAAACCGTCATCGTTTGATCATGTTGAACGATTTTTCCATCGATGATGATCGCAACATGATCTGAAATTGCAAGCGCATCGATCACATCCGATACAACCAAGATATAGGTTTTTCCGAGGTTAAGCAGGTTCTTTTTGAGATCTGCCCTTACGAATTGTTTTTGATAGGCATCGAGTCTTGAAAATGGCTCATCGAGCATTAGAATATCGAATTCTCTTACAGTTTCTCTCGCAAAGGCAGTTGCCTGTTTAAGGCCTTCTGGAAGGGTCTTGGGCATGAACGGAAGGCTTTCTTCAAGACCGCCATCAATTTCGCGGGCTCTTTTTCTAACCTTTCCATTTATCTCTATTTTGTCCATTTTTCTTAAGCTTAGAGGAAATGAGATGTTTTTGAATGTATTCATGTGCGGGAAAAGAGCGTATTCCTGAAACATCATCGCCATGCGTCTTAGATGCGGTTGAAAGTGAGACATATCAACACCTTCGAGAATCACCGAACCTTTCGACGGGATTAAACCACAAATAGCCCGTAGCAACGTTGACTTTCCAGATCCAGAAGGCCCAAGAATCGCAAGTACATTCCCTTTGTCGACGGAAAAGTTCAAAGGCCCAAGTTTGAAATTTTCGATTTGTGCTTCAAGATTTTTAATTTCGAGGTATCCCATTTCAATCACCTCACTTTTTCTCTTAGATCTTCAGGCAACAATGAAAAAAACGCCGGATTTCTTTCACACATTGACTGAAGTATCTCGATAAGTTCAGGATGATCTTTCGCTTTACTTGAAATGGCTTTCAGCACATCCTCGTCGTCTGATTGAGAAAGGGCCAACGCTGTATCGAAGAGAAATTCTTCCATGTAAGGATCGTTTTCAAATTCGTAAAGCAGGTATTTTTCAGAATCTTTGAACCCAAGTTTTAAGAGTGCGCCATGAACTATCAAGGCTTCATTTTCATTTTCAATCAAGTTCAACATTTTTTTGAGATAATCTATTCCATCCTTGCATTTTTTATCTCCGATTAAATCTGCTATGTAGTAAATGCCAACGTTTTTTTCGTCCTTTTTCATCTCAAGATCAAGACGCTCAAATAGTTGTTTGCAACAATCAAGTGCTTCAAGAGCCTCAATGGCGATGTCTGCGATTTCAGGATCTCCCTCAAAAAGCAAATCGATGAGGATAGGTACTGCTTTTTCTCCTTTTTCTTCAATTATTCTCCTTACCAATTGATCTTTGTCGTTCAATTTCCCTTGCTCCCATCTTAAAAGTTAGGGCTTTAAAAGATATTGCGATGTCAACATCCTCAATTTCAACTTCTTCCAATTTTAGTTTTATCGGGGCAAAGTTGAGTATGCCCTTTATTCCAGATTTCACCAAAAGGTCTGCCACATTTTTTGCCTCAGAAGCAGGAACGGCTATAACTCCTATTTCAATGTCAAGCGATTTTATCTTCTCTTCCATCTCACCAATCGGATAAACGATAATACCTCTTTCACCTATCTTTTTCCCTATTTTTAAAGGATTTCTGTCAAAAAACGCGATTATGTTATATCCTTCTTTAAAAAATTCTTTGTGATTTGCAAGTGCTGTACCTATGTTACCCGCACCAACGATGCAAACATTCCATGCTTTATTTATTCTTAAGACATTTTCGAGAGATAATCTAAGGTTTTCAAGATTGTATCCAGTTCCCCGCTTTCCAAATTCTCCAAAATAAGAGAGATCCTTTCTTATCTGACTTGGCTTCAAAACAAGCCTTTCACCGAGTTCTTGAGAGGATGTTAAACATTTTCCTTCCGAAAGCAAGGTCGCCACGCATCTATGGTAAAGAGCGAGCCTTTTTGAAACAGGACCAGGAATTTTCATAACTTTTCCCCCTTACGCAACTATATTCACAACATTTCCGGCCGCAACAAAAACTTTTTTGGGGTTTTTTCCGTTAAGTGCATTTTTTATTTTATCGTTATTTAAGGCAATTTGACGTATTTCATCTTCGGATAAATCTGCATCGATCACGATCTTTGATCTTACCTTTCCGTTTATCATCAAGGCAATTTCAATCTTTCTTGGTTTAATAGCATCTTCATCGTAAGATGGCCATTCGACATTTGTGACAAAAGGTTTCTCACCCATCATTTCCCATAATTCTTCGGCCACATGGGGAGTAAACGGGGAAAGAACCGGAACGAATTTATGAGCGAACTCGTCCAAAAGTGCAACATTCAATCTGTCAGCGGGCATTGATTTGACGTAATCTGAGAAGATATTAACGAGTTCCATAAATCCACTGACGACCGTGTTGAATCTAAAAGCCCCTTCTATGTCATTCGTTATTTTCTTTAGAATCATATGAAGTTTTCTTCTTATCTCGTATTCTTCATCGCTTAACTCTCTCTTCATACCATTGTTGTTTTTGGTTAAAGGCAAGATATTTTCAAAAAGATTCCAAAGTTTAAAGACAAATCTGTACACACCTTCGATGCCGGATTCTAACCATTCCGCATCTTTTTCCGGCGGGCCCATGAAAAGTATGTAAAGTCTCAATGTATCGGCGCCATACTTTTCAACCATTTCATCCGGGGAAACGACGTTTCCCTTCGATTTTGACATTTTTGCGCCGTCTTTGTATATCATGCCTTGAGTGAAAAGATTTTTAAATGGCTCATCGAAAGATAGGTATCCTCCGTCTCTGAGAACTTTGGTTATGAATCTTGAATAAAGCAGATGCAAAATTGCGTGTTCAACACCGCCTATGTATTGATCAACTGGCAACCATTCATCCACATCTGACTTTATGAAAGGTTTATCTTGCTCTTTTGGATTGACGTACCTCAAATAATACCAAGAAGAATCAACGAAAGTATCCATCGTGTCACTTTCCCTTATCGCAGGTCCGCCGCACTTCGGGCAAGTCGTGTGCAAAAAATTTTCATCGTAAGAAAGAGGCGATTTTCCAGTCGGATCAAATTTAACGTCTCGTGGAAGTTTTACGGGTAAATCTTTTTCCGGAACCGGCACAATCCCACATTTGTCACAGTATACCATCGGAATAGGAGCACCCCAGTATCTTTGTCTTGATATCAACCAATCTCTTAACTTGTAATTCACAGCACGCTTTCCGATCTTTCTTTCTTCAAGATATTCTATTATCTTATCTATTGCTTCGTTACTTTTCATGCCGGTAAATGGTCCAGAATCTTTAAGCATACCTTCTCCGGCGTAAGGCAGTTGATCACATTCGACAACTTCTCTTATTGGGAGTGAATATTTTTTTGCAAAAGCGTAATCGCGCGTGTCATGTGCCGGTACGGCCATTATCGCACCTGTTCCGTATTCATAGAGTATGTAATTGGCAACGTAAATGGGTATTTCTTCTCCGTTGACAGGATTTACGGCGTGAGTACCCAAAAACACGCCTTCTTTTGGAGCATCCGTAGAAAATCTTTCAAATCTGTTTTCGGTTGAATTTATCTTTGTGAGAAAATCTTCAACTTCATGATGTTTCGAATTTGACGTTAATTCTGCAAGTAATGGCGATTCCGGTGCTATGGCCATGAAAGTAACACCCCAGAGTGTATCAGGCCTTGTTGTGAAAATTTTCAGTGTCTTGCTGGTTTCTTTGATTTTAAAGTTAACTTCGGCACCTGTACTCTTACCTATCCAATTTTTTTGCATGGTTTTAACATTCTCAGGCCAGCCTGTCAATTTATCTATAAAAGCGTCAAGTTCTTCCGCATAATCGGTTATTTTGAAATACCATTGATCAAGTTGCTTTATGATGACCTGCGTTCCACATCTCTCGCATTTGCCATCCACTACTTGTTCGTTGGCAAGCACCGTTTTGCAAGATGGACACCAGTTTACAGGCCCACTTTTTTTGTAGGCAAGACCTTTTTGATAAAGTTTGAGGAAGATCCATTGTGTCCATTTGTAATAATTCTCTTCAAAGGTTATCGTTTCTCTGTCCCAATCGTAACTTATTCCAAGTTTTTTTATTTGATTTCTTATCGTCGTTATGTTTGATCTTGTCCAATCTTCGGGATGTATGTTCCCATGTGCTATGGCGGCATTTTCTGCTGGCAAGCCAAAGGCATCATATCCGAAAGGATTCATCACGTTGTATCCCTGCATTCTTTTGTATCTTGAAACGACATCTCCTATTGTGTAGTTTTTCACGTGGCCAACATGAAGGGTACCAGATGGATAAGGAAACATGACGAGAGAATAGTACTTTGGTTTGTCAGAATGATTTGGATTATGGAAAATTCCACTTTCTTCCCACTTTTTCTGCCATTTTGATTCTATCTTATTGTGATCGTACATTTAAACCTCCTTTACGTCAAGCTTCTCCGTATCAGACCATAAAGATTCTATATCGTAAAATTCTCTTGCACTCTTGGTGAAGATATGAACGACTATATCTCCTGCGTCCACTATCATCCAATCGTGATCATCGCTTTTATCGTAAAAGATGATCCTGTGATTGTGCAATTTAAAAATGGCAAGCACTCTATCTCTTATGGATCTCATGTTAACATTTGAATTTGCCGTTGCTATTATGAAGTAATCCGTTAAATAACTTAAGCCCTTCATTTTTAAAATCACAAGATTCGGATCTTCTTCTTTCGAAATTTCATCGCAAATTTCTTTCAATACCGACAAAAATCTTACCTCCTATTCAACTGTAACACTTTTCGCGAGATTTCTTGGCATATCTATGTTAAGATTTCTGTTATTGGCAACGTTGTAAGCAAAAAGTTGGAATGAAATGCCAACGAAAAAAGGATAAAGGTAATTTTCAACATCCGGTACTTTTATGACATCGTTGACAAGATTTGATACTTTCTGATCCGATGCGCTCACGACAGCAACCACACGGGCATTTCTTGCCTTCGTTTCAAGTATGTTGGAAAGCATTTTATCTTTTAGATCATCGTCAACGGCGACAGCCATAACCGGAAATTTTTCGTCAAGCAACGCAATTGGTCCATGTTTAAGTTCACCAGCTTGATACCCGACAGCATTCGTGTAACTTATCTCTTTTAGTTTCAGTGCACCTTCAAGTACTGATGGATAATTTAAGTTTCTTCCTATGTACATGAAATTTGAGTATCCAACATATTTATCAGCCACTGCTTTTATAGCGTCTGCCTCTGTCAGGATGAAATTGTCAACAAGTTCTGGAAGTTTAGAAAGTGCATTTACCCTTTCAGGATGTTCTCCGCCCATAACAGCATCGATGTAAAGCGCTAAAAGATAGAGTACTGTCATCTGTCCTATGTAGGCCTTTGTGGAAGCAACGCTTATTTCTGGACCTGCATTTATGTAAAGTGTTTTATCGGCTTCTCTTGTGAGTGTCGAACCCATGACGTTAGATATTGCAAGCACTTTGCCGCCCAAAGACTTCACAAGTCTGACACTTTCGAGAGTATCTGCCGTTTCTCCCGATTGACTTATGGCCACGTTTAACACTCTGTCGTCTATAAGAACGTTTCTGTACCTGTATTCTGAAGAAACTTCAACTTCAACGTCAAAAGGCCTAAGGCTTTCAAAAAAATATTTGAAAATCAAACCTGCATGGTAACTCGTTCCACACGCTATGATATTTATCTTTCTGAGACGTTTTATGTAATCTTTCCAATCTTCCATTTCTGTTAAAACGATTTTTTCATCCTTCACACGACCCATCAACGCATCCGAAATGACACGGGGTTCTTCGTGAATTTCTTTGATCATGAAATGTTTGTATCCCCCTTTTTCGGCGGCTTTTTCATCCCAGTTGACATGGTAAAAGCGTTTTTCAACCGGTTTTCCGGAAATTTCAAATATCTCAAAAGTTCCTTTTTTCAATCTCGCAATCTGTCCATCTTCCAGGAAAACAACATCCCTACCCATAGATATAAGAGGCGTTACATCTGATGCGCAGTAACTGCCATGTTCATTTGCCGTTATGACAAGTGGGCTCTTCTTTCTTGCAAAAATTATCTCATCTTTGACATCCGCATGAATAACGCCTATCGCATAGGTACCTTCGAGATCGATCGTTGCCCGTCTAACGGCCTCAAGTAAATCTCCCTTGAAATATTTTTCAATCAAATGCGCTATAACTTCAGTGTCAGTCTGAGAAATGAATTCATGACCTTCGGATATGAGTTTTTCTCTAAGAGTGGTGAAATTCTCGATAATACCGTTATGAACAACTGCTATCTGTTTTTTACAGTCCATTTGAGGATGTGCGTTGATATCATTTGGTATTCCGTGAGTTGCCCATCTTGTGTGTGCTATGCCGGCATTTATTTTTTCTTCAAGTTTTCCGTCCACCGAAGCACGTAGTGCATCAACTTTCCCTGTTTTTTTCTCTACAACAAGAGAATCATTTCTCGAAAAGGCAATTCCCGCCGAATCGTAACCTCTGTATTCAAGTTTTTTCAACCCATTTATCAGGTCTTCTACTTTTCCATCTCCTATAAATCCGTATATTCCACACATGCTAAACACTTCCCTTTATGGCCTGGACAATTCCATTTTTTATCCCTGAATTTGCGACATTCAAAGCGTTGAAGATGGCTTCTGAATCTGAAGCGCCATGTGCTTTAACCGCGATTCCATTTATGCCAAGCAGAAACGCCCCTCCATATTTTCTGTAATCAAGCTTTTCTTTGAATTTTTGAAAAGTCCCGCTCATCATAAGCGCACCGATTTTTTGAAACAAATTCGAATTTTTGATCGACCCCTTAAGCATATCGGCAACGAAAAGCCCCACTCCTTCTGAAGTTTTCAAAACGACGTTTCCACTGAATCCATCGCATACCACAACATCCACGTCTCCGTAAAACACATCTCTGCCTTCGACGTTTCCGTAAAATACATTACCAAATTTTTCTTTCAAAAGATTAAAAGCCTCTTTTATCGTATCTGTCCCTTTTTCTTCTTCCAAACCCACGTTGAGTATGCCAACCTTCGGGTTACTTTTTCCCAGTATTCCTTTGGCGTATGCGAGACCCATTATGGCAAGGTGAACGTATTGCTGTGATTTAAGCGATAGATTCGCTCCTGCATCTATAAGCACGGTACCTCCAACTTTAGACGGCATTACAGTTGCTATGGCAGGCCTTTCAATGCCTTCTATTCTGCCCAGCATGAATGTACCGAGTACAAGCAAAGCCCCAGTATTTCCGGCACTTACAAAAGCATCTGCCTTTCCATCTTTAACGAGTTTTGCTGCCACGTTCATGGAAGCTTCCGGTGATTTAAGTATTTCGGTCGGTTTTTCTCCCATACCGAATCTTTTTGGCGCATTTACAACATCCACACCGGAAAAATTTTTCGGTATGAGTTGACTTATCAACTTTTCATCGCCTACCAGCGTCACTTTATTTTTCGTTTTTTCAACGAACAAAAGCGCTCCCTTTACTTCTTCATAGGGAGCGTGATCTCCTCCAAATGCATCAAGCGCTATGTGCGCCAAAGATGGTCACTCCTTAACTTCAAGAATCTGTTTGCCATCGTAATACCCGCATTTCATGCAAACATGATGTGGGAGCATTGGTTCACCACAATGAGGACACTTTGTGACTGTCACATTCTTGCTTCTGTAATAGACAGCCCTTCTTCTGTTAGTCCTTGTAAGAGAAGGCTTTTTCTTTGGTACGGCCATTTTCATTCTCCTTTCGATTCAAAAGATATCTTTTTTTTCAAGACATAAAACGGAGATTCAGTTTTATCCTCTTCATAATCACACACATGATCGGGGTGCTCGTTTAAATTGATACCGCAATGAGGACAAAGTCCTTTGCAATCGGGCTTACACAACACCTTCATCGGTATTTCAAGGATTATCGCTTCGATAACTCTGTCGGTCAGATCTAAAAATTCAATGTGTGGATCGTAATAAAAAGTCCCAATCTCATCCATATTTTCTTCTACTTCTTTGACTTTTTCATTTGGTATGTAAACAGCATCGACATTTCCATTTATATCAACTTTAACAGGCTCAAGGCATCTATCACAGGGATGAATTATTTGAGTTTTAACGGTTCCCTGAACGTACGTTCTTCCCAAAGAAAGTTCAACGTTCAGATCGACTTTAACTGTTGTCGAATAAGAATAGATTTCACCTTCAACTTCAATTTCTTTCCAATTGAGCGCTTCATCGATTTTTATTTTTTGTTCATGCTTTAAAGTTTCAAATTTTATTTTTAACATGATATCCACCTTGGCGTGCCCGGGGAGATTTGAACTCCCGATCTATAGATCCGCAGTCTATCGCTCTATCCAGCTGAGCTACGGGCACAACTGGCGGAGAGAGTGGGATTTGAACCCACGGTGGGAAAATCCCACGCTTGCTTAGCAGGCAAGTGCCTTCGACCGCTCGGCCATCTCTCCGATTAAGTTCACCTTAGAAGTATATCACAAAAACAGCAATCACTCAAGATGTTTATTAAACTAACTTTATTTCATATATTTAAAGTTGATCAAGTATACTTTTAAAGGGAATTTAGTATATAATTTAATATCCGGATAAAAAAAGAATTGTAAAATTGGAGATGTGAAATGAAAATAGCCGTTATAGGATATTCAGGCAACGTAAATGAAACTCCTGTAAAGCAACTTGGAGAGATATGTGAAGAACTTGGACATAAAATAGCCATAAAAAAGCATATTCTAATCAACGGAGGAACTGATGGAATAATGGAACTTGTATCTCGATCCGCAAAAAATGCCGGCGGAGAAGTTATAGGCATAGTGGCAGGACTTGAAAGCGGGAATAAGCATCTTTCTTTTGAATTTAAAACCGGAATGGATTCATCGATGAGATCTGTTTTGATGATGTACAACGTCGATGCAATTATAAGTGTTGGTGGAAAAGCAGGTACGGGACTTGAGTTGTTTTCTGCATATTTAATGGGAATTCCAATAGTGCTTTTAAGAGGAACCGGTGGATGGACGGACAGAATAGCAGGTGTTTTGATAGAAGGGAAATATCTTGATGAAAGGAAATTGGTTGAAATTAAAAATTCATGGAATGTCGATGATGCAATTGAACTTGCTGAAAATTCAAAAAGGAGATGATTTCTCCTTTTTATTCTTTTTTATAAGGAGGTAGGTAAGCGTGAAAAGGGTAATTGTGATTTTACTGATCGGTATTCTTGGTCTTGCTTCCGTCTCTTTGGCTCAGAAGACTGAGGTTATATTCTGGGAAGCCATGGAAGCAAAACTCGGTACAACTCTTCAGACCATAACGGATCTCTTTAACAAAGAAAATCCAAACATTGAGGTGAAACTTGTCTTTGTTGGTAACGGAGATCAACTTGATTCCAAAATTTTGGCCGCAGCACAGGCGAAGACACTTCCAACCATTGCACAGGTATATCCTGCATGGGCAGGTTCTCTTGTTGCTCAGGGTGTCGTGACTCCGATGGATGCTTTCTCCGATTTCTCAACTGTCGCATCCCAACTTTATCCTTCCATCATCGATATGAGCAAAATAAATGGAAAAATTTACACGCTTCCATTCAACCAGAGTATTTACGTGCTTTATTACAGACCTTTGATGCTTCAGCAGGCCGGTATAACTCCTCCAAAAACGATGGATGAACTTGCCAATGATGCAAAACTTTTAACTGTGGTTCAAAATGGCAAAACCATAAGATATGGTCTCGGATTCAGGACTACTTACGGTGTTTTGACTGCCGTGGCAAGACAATTCGGTGGGGGCAAATACATAACACCGGAAGGCTCTCTCATAATAAATTCTCCTGAAAATGTTCAGGCTCTCACCTTCCTTGTAAATCTTGTTAAAGCAGGTTACGCTTACGCAAAATATGATTATTTCGATAATGAACTCACAACATCTTCAGTTGCAATGCTCATAGGAGAAGGTGCGGATCTGCCATTCGATCTTTCAGACGTCGCTGGACAAAAAGATGGGATAGAAATGGCCTCGTTCCCTGTTGGAATAAGCAATCAAACTGCACCACTTTTCAGAGGACAGACATTGGTCATTTTCAACACGGCTACAAAGGAACAGCAAGATGCTGCATGGCAGTACGTGAAATTTTTGCTCACGCCGGCAGTTCAAATTTATTGGGCAATGAACACGAATTATTCACCGCTAAATAAAACTGTTACCGGGCTTGATCAGTGGAATTTGTTTGCTCAAAGTACGTCGTACAATCCATCTGCAATAGCAGAAGGTCTTGCAAATGGAATTTCTTACTCCGAAACTCTTCCATGGTGGCCAAGTGTTATCGATAATATTCGAACAGCCGTTGAAAATGCAGTGCATTTCACGATGACACCACAGCAGGCGCTCGACTGGGCTCAACAACAATCTCAAATTGTTCAAGATAAATATCTTGGCAAATAAAAAAGGAGGAATGCAAATGAAAAATAAATTAATCATTTTGATTTCCGTTGTTTTGATGATGGTGTTTCTTGCATTGCCGGTTTTTGCTCAGCCTGTGGTTGTTACATTTTGGGAAGGCATGGGTGCAAAGTTAGGCACAACTCTTCAAACGATAACGGATCTTTTCAACAAGCAAAATCCGGATATTCAAGTTAATCTTGTTTATCTTGGAAGTGGAAACGAAGTTGATTCCAAACTTTTAACTGCTTTGGCCGCTAACACTTTGCCGACGATGGCACAGGTAAAAGGGCCATGGGCTTCTATGCTTGTTTCAAAAGGCGTTGTTGCTCCACTTTATGAGTTCTCAAATTTTACTGAGGTGGCAAGTGCAATTTACCCACCATTGCTTGTTTCTGGTACTTTTAACGGAAATATCTATACTTTACCTTTCAACAGGGATATCTTTGATCTTTTCTTAAGGCCGCAGATTTTCGAACAGGCAGGACTTCCTTATCCAAAGACAATGGATGAAATGGCCCAAGATGCCAAATTGCTGACCGTTGTGCAAAATGGGAAAACTGTCAGATATGGTCTTGGATTCAGGACAACGTACAGACAATTCACAGCGGTCGCTTACCAATTTGGTGGCAGTTACATAAGTCCTGATGGAAAGATAACGATAAATTCTCCTCAAAATGTCGCTGCTTTGACCTACCTTGTTAACCTTGTCAAAGCAGGTTACGCTTACGGGAAATTTGGTTATTTCGACAACGAATTAACGACATCCTCAGTGGCAATGCTTCTCGGTGGAAGTGCAGAACTCACGTACGATCTTTCCGATATAGCAGGTCAATCGGATGGCCTTGTAATGGTACCTATTCCTTCAGATGTGACGTTTAAGCCAATGCTCCATGGACAAAATATAGCGATCTTCAACACCGCTACACCTGAGGAGCAACAGGCCGCATGGAAGTACCTCCAATTCCTTTTGAGTCCTGCCATTCAACTTTACTGGGCAGTGCAAACAGGATATATACCCGTTAACAAGCAAGTTGCCGAACTTCCGGATTGGAAAAACTTTGTTGCTCAAAATCAAAATGGAGTAAGTGCGATAATGGTTGGTCTGGATCAATCCGCAGATTATGCTCCAAACCTTCCATGGTGGACGAATGCAAGAGAAGCCATCAGGACAGCCTTTGAAAATGCCATTCATCTCACGATGACACCACAAGAAGCACTTGATTGGGCTCAACAACAGGCAGAACAGGCATACGCAAGTTACAATGCAAAATGAAAGGTAGGCCTTTCGGCCTACCTTTTTGGTGGTGAATGAATTGAATAAAAAAAGTAAGTACATAATCGGTTATCTTTATCTCATACCGGCCCTTGTGATCTTCATACTCTTCACTTATTGGCCAGCCATATATTCTTTTTATCTGAGTTTTTTTAACACCACCACAAGTACTGGTCATGCCATCTTTGTTGGTCTTTCGAACTACGCCTATCTTTTTAGAACCGGTCAACTTCCTTACGCTTTTTACACTGCTTTTGAATATTCACTTGTGAGGTTTATATTTGCTTTTGTGATTTCAATTGCCATTTTTGCATGGGTAGAAAGCAGAGGAAAAGGTTTGTTAAAAAATGTCATACCTTTGCTCGTAATTCCCATTCTTGCGCTCTCTTTAGTTTATCCGGCGCTATCTTTTTGGGGCGGCAACATTTACATGATCCTTTTGTGGATCGCGTTTGGAGTTTTATCTTTTTATTTTGTTAAAGAGATGACTTTTCTGAAATCGCATACAACACTTTTTCTGCTTTCAATTCTTGGATTTTACATCGTTGCCTATTACATAGGAAATAGGAATATAGATCTTTACGACCTTGTTTTCACGATAGCCCAGAATAATTCATTTATAATGTCAATCTGGAATACTGTATATTTCGTCATAATAGACGTTCCCCTTACGATAGGTATATCTCTTGCGGCTGGATTGCTCATGAAAAATCTGCCATTTTTTAAATCTTTTTTCAGGACGGCCTTTTTTGCTCCTTACGTTGCTTCAATAGTTGCGGTCAGTTTACTCTGGCTGTGGCTTTTCAATTATCATTACGGAATATTCAATTTCATGCTCTCGTGGTTTGGAATTCCTCCTATAAACTGGCTCAACAGCGCCTCCTTAACGATGCCTACCGTTGCCATACTCAGCATATGGGAATATTTTGGCTATTACGGATTGATCTTTCTTTCCGGACTCCAAAACATAGATCAGGAATATTACGAGGCGGCTGAAATAGAAGGAGCAAATTCATTTCAAAGGTTCATGTACATCACATGGCCTTTACTCAGCCCAATAACTTTTTTTGTCATGGTGGTTTCTTTGATAAATGCTTTTCAGGTTTTCACACAGGTTTACGTACTTTACAATCAAATGCCAGGTCCCTACGCAAACAGTGGGCTCACCATGGTCTTCTACATATACAACACATTTTACAACGAACAACAAATGGGACTTGCATCTGCCGCAGCATACGTTTTACTCGGAATTATAATGGTGTTAACTTTGATCCAGTTTAGAACGACTGAAAAGAGGGTTGAGTACAACATATGAAAAAGCAAAAGAAGAAAATAATTTACTTCTTTTATTATGTGGCTGCCGTGATCCTTGCGATTTTTGCGATAGGTCCTCTTGTATGGATGGTAGATACATCTTTTAAAACTAATTCGGAGGTTTTGAGTTATCCTCCGAGTTGGGGTACAATAAATGCCATGCCTTCAAGAAATTTGACGGCCGATATAGTCAAAACGAGAGCAGGACAAAGCAGTAATCCATCTGCGCTTTCTCTTGAAGCACTTTTGGGTTCTTTATCCACAGCACAAACTACGACGTTAGCAAGTCCTGATACGATAGCGATACATGTGCTGGGTGCTTCCGGATATCGCGGCACAGGAACAATGCCAAGACGAGGGACTCTCACAATCTCGTTAATCAACAATGAGGGAGATCTTGCTTCCTATCCCACAAAATTCAGTACGTCTGATTTCAACAAAGTCGTCAGTGAAATATCTTCTATATCGCCATTAAGCAATGATGTTAAACAATCAATTTCAAATCTCAGCCAATACACGTCTGATCCTCAAGAATACATATTGAATTTTTACGATGCTTTCCTCTATGGTTCAAATCCTATTTTCTCAAGGATAAATTTCATATCAAATCTTTTGAACGTAGATGGAATGAGTTCATTTCAGGATCAACTTGCGATTTTTAAGAAAGGGATTGGTCCTCTTAAAGGCATAGAGTTAAAAGAGATAAGTAAAATTCTCGAAAATGCTTTAAATCTCACAACTAACCCAAGTGTAAAGGCAGAGATATCAAAATATTTGAATGACATAACGCTTTACCTTGATTTTGATCAATTCTATAAAGCACAAAAGCAAACGAAATTTGATCAACCGATAGAACTTGCATTTATTCCAAAATCAAATCAGTTAAAGATAGTGAAAGCGCCATCGATAGTTGAAAGTGCTTACACATCCGGAGATCAGATTTACATAACGTTTAACAACACCAGTTTTGTTTGGTTTTTAAATGACAACGTTTCAGTTAGAGCCAATTACAACTTCTGGGAAGTACTTGCCAATTTCTTTGACAATTACGTTAGCGCGTGGAATTCGGCACCATTTGGAATTTACTATTTTAACAGCATCTTCGTTGCAGTCGCAACCACCGTTTTAAACATCATCTTCGACGTCATGATGGCCTTTGCATTTTCAAAACTCACCTTCCCGGGAAGAGATAAAATCTTCATGGCGATATTGGCGACGATGATGATCCCTTACACAGTTTTGTTAGTGGCAAATTACCTCATAATTCATTCGTTAGGATGGATAAACACTTACTATGCACTGATAATTCCATGGTCTGCTACGGCATTTGTCATATTCTTGATGCGCCAAAGTTTTAATTCTATTCCAAATGATCTTTACGATGCGGCAAAGATCGACGGCGCATCATCATGGAGATTTTTGTGGACGATAGCCGTACCATTATCCATGCCTGTCATAATAACAGGTGCATTGCTTACATTTTTAGGCAGTTGGAATTCCTTCCTTTGGGTTTTGATAATGACCGATACTACTAATATGAGGACCTTGCCGGTGGGTTTACAGAATTTCATAATAAATTCTGGGGCTATTTTCAATCAATTGATGGCAGCGGCAACCTTTACCATGATACCTGTGGTGATAGCATTCCTTTTCTTCCAGAAATATTTTGTCAGTGGATTTTTCAGATCGGGAATCAAATAAAGGAGGAGATTTTCTATGAGGCGTTTTTACATTTTTATATTCATCATTTCTTTGGCAGCGATGATTGCCTTTGCCCAGAAGATAGAAATAAATTTTTGGGAAGGCATGTCTGGAAATCTTGGAACAACTCTCGATCAAATAACGGCTATGTTCAATGAACAAAGCACCGATGTGCACGTCAATTTGCTTTACGTTGGAAATGGATCTGATCTCGATTCAAAGTTAATTGCGGCCGCAGAAACCAAAACGCTTCCAACGATGGCCCAGGCTTATCCGACGTGGGCTGCAGCTCTTGTTTCAAAAGGAGTGGTCGTGCCAATGGATGAATTCAGCGATTTCAACAATGTGGCGAGTGAAATATATCCTGCCGTCCTCGACATAGGAAAAATAAATTCAAGAATTTACGGTTTACCTTTTAACCAGCAATCTTATCTGCTTTTTTACAGACCTTTCATGTTTCAGGAAGCAGGGCTAAAGCCTCCAACAACGCTGGATGAACTTGCCGCGGATGCAAAAATTTTAACGGTAAAAGAAAACGGCAAAGTCGTAAGATATGGACTTGGATTCAGAGATCAATCATGGATATTCACCGTTATAGCAAAGCAATTCGGCGGTGGAGAATACATGAAAAACGGAAAGATAACGATAGATTCAACCGCGAACTTAAAAGCGATGAATTTTTTACTTGATCTTGTTAAAAATGGATATGCGTACACAAAACAAGGATATTTCGACAACGAGCTCACCACCTCTTCCGTCGCGATGATAATAGGCGGAGCGGCAAATTTACCCTTTGATCTTTCAGATATAGCAGGTCAGTCAGATGGAATAAAAATGGTTCCCATCCCGGTTGGTCCGGCTGGTAAGATATCGCCCGTGCTTGCCGGTGAATTGCTCTTGATCTTCAACACCTCTTCAAAAGTGGAACAAGAAGCAGCGTGGGAATATACGAAATTTTTGCTGTCGCCAAGTATCCAACTATATTGGGCAATTCATACGAATTATTCTCCTTTAAACGTTAAAGTGCCGACTTTACCGGAGTGGAAAACTTACGTTGATCAAAGTCAGTATGGTGTTTCTGCGATAACATCTGGACTTGACAACGCCATGTCATATGCTCAAAATTTGCCATGGTGGACTTCTCTTGACAGTGCCATCGGGACTGCTTTTGAAGATGTCATGAATTCTTACAAAAGTCCTCAAGAGGCTTTAATCTGGGCACAGCAACAGGCTGAACAGGCTGAAAACATGTTCTATCAAAAATAACAGGATGGTGAAAAATGAAAGTAGCCGTTATAGGACATTCGGGGCATTTTGATAAATCGGTGTTGAACGATCTATGTGAAGATATAGGTTATGAAATAGCGAAAAACGGTCATGTGATCGTGAATGGCGGTACAGGTGGAGTTATGGAGGCAGTCTCACGCGGCGCAAAACAGGCCGGAGGTATAGTCGTTGGTATGCTTTCAGGTAATGAAAAAGGCAACGACTATTTGACGATTGAAATAGAAATGGGATTCGATGCCTCCATAAGTTCTGTCTTCATGATGTACAACGCCGATGCCGTGATAAGTATAGGCGGAAGATCGGGTACGGCCCTTGAATTGTTTGCCGCTTACTTGAAGAAAATACCCATAATTTTGATGGCAGGAACCGGCGGCTGGACTGACAGAATGATAAATGACCTTGTTGATGGAAAATATTTCGATGAAAATAAAATTGTTGAGGTTAAGATTGCGCAAAGAGCAGAAGATGTAATAAAGATAATGTCAGACTTAGAAAAAAAGATAATCGGTGAAAATTAAATAACTCATATGGAATATCGTTGGCTCCGGCATTCGCCTTTCGTGACAGCAAATAAGTATTTGCCATTTACCGCTTACTTCTCACTATTCATTGCGTTTTCTATGCGTCACCTGCCATGAGCCACGTGCTACGTGCTATTCATTCATTTCAC
>Ga0209120_1000444_pt1 | contig 17268 bp, 13 predicted proteins | sample JossMetagenome_FD_184730 | JGI IMG/M metagenome (GOLD analysis project Ga0209120, IMG submission 184730) | Hot spring microbial communities from Joseph's Coat, Yellowstone National Park, USA - JC2_E (SPAdes) (version 3) | ecosystem: Environmental > Aquatic > Thermal springs > Hot (42-90C) >... | reverse complement strand
TGAGTCACTTCCGTTACCCCTCCGCCCCTTTAGCGGGATAACCCCAACCCACACCCCTCACGGATGTGGGGAAACCCGCACATCTTTTATTCACTGTCACACCTTTCGGGAAAACCCATCCACATCTGGTGTGACTTTACTCATCTTAACCATTAAAGTATATAAACTTCACGGTTTATCGAAAACTGTTGACTACGGCTTTAGAAGAACTGAAAGGATAAGGTAAAGTCCTTTTTATTATCCGATTTAGTAATTAAAAGGGAATTCCTCCCTACCCTAGTGCTTTCTGCTCTTAATACTTACTTTTCTGACTTTCTTTCTCGCCCCTGGAAGGGGCTAGGCTTTCAATCTTTTGTAAATTTTCCCATATAAAGAAATAGCAAGGCTTTAGATGTTCTAAAGGAATTAATAATTTGGGGGGCAAAGTAGTTTGGGGGGCAAAGTTACCTTTACCACTAGACCTAGAGAAAGATTAGAGGAAATTTACGATAGGGAAGAGGAGATTAAGCAATTGGTTGAGTTATTAAAGAAAAACGAATGGGTAGCACTACTTGGTTCAAGAATGAGCGGAAAAACTAGCCTAGCTAAAGCAGTGTCACACTCCTTAGATTCTAGAGTAGTATACGTTGATTTAATAAAGAGCAAGAATTTGCTTGACGTTCTAACAAGAATTTACCAAGCAATCCCCCCTAACGTGATTTCTAGAATTAAGGAAAATTTTAGTTTCATAGGACTAGGTCCAGTGAAAGTAAAAATCAAACAAAAAATTACTCCGAAAATTGAGGAATTGATAAAATCCTTATGTGATAAAAGAACTATACTAATACTAGACGAAATACAAGACGTTAAAGCTGGAATAAACCACCTAATCCCTGTTTTCCATAGGCTATTAAATACATGCCCAAATCTTTCAATTATATTTACAGGGTCAGAAATAGGATTAATGAAAACTTTATTAGAGCAAAAGGGAGAACAACCGTTAGCTGGGAGAAATCCGGTTAAGATTACTTTAAAACCGTGGGATTACGAAACTGCTAAGGAATACCTTAAACTGGGATTAGAAGAATGTGGAGTAGCTTACTCTGATAAAGAAATACAGGAGGCCCTATCCATTTTAGGTACATTAGTAGGTTGGTTAAACTTTTACGGAGTTAACAGATGCGTTAAACCTCATGAAGATGCATTAAAGGAAAGTTTAGAGGAAGCAATAAGTATTGCTCTAAGTGAACTAAAAAATGCTGCAGATAAGAAGTGGAAAATAAAAGCGCTGAAATTAATGTCTACTGGAGCTACTTGGAGTGAACTATTGGAAAAATCGAGAGTTTCGACTGAAACTTTATCAAATTTTCTAGATAAATTAGAAAGACTGTATATTATTGAAAAGGTAGAGAAAAATTACGTAATTTCTGATCCAGTATATAAGAGAGCCGCATTAAGATTATGAGCTTACGTATTTTAGGAAGATTTTTAACTTTAAAATGTATTATTTTAAGTAAAAAGAACTAAAAATCACTTAAATTTCTTCTTGATAATCAACACGGACAATACTAAGATTATTATAACTATACCTCCAATTTCTATATATGTGAATATATTGGAAGTGTGAGAGACTGCAGCTTCGTAAGTCCTCTGTAACTGTAAAATTTCCACGAAAGTTAATGGAGCTTTACCACGAGTATTACTAACTTTTCCACTAAATATATTCTCGTATGATTGTAAAATATTATTAGATTTATTATATGCATAATATCCGTGGATATAATAATAATGAAAAGGATTAAGGCATAGAGCAGTAAAGGTAATGTTAAGAATGCCTCCCTTACAATAAACTATTGATGTACCATTATATTTTACTACTTTACCACTTGTGATATTTTCGTTTAGAATAACTATGCTATAATTACCGCTCGAAATATTTATTGGTAAATAATAAGGTATAAGCATTGTAGAGGAATTTGTAAAATAGAATTTGATACATATTCTACTGTTATTCTCGCTTAGTACATAATAGTAGGAATTGTAAATATGAAAATTAAATAAATTTGTTATATTAGGATTTATAGACGAAGCTACTGTAGCTAATGATTTATTACAAACTATAAAATTCTCACTTACACTTACATTATGTCCACTTACCTTTATTGTTGTGTTACCATAGGCTCTAAAATAAGTTGTAACGAGATAATGAACTTCATATCTCCCTGAGTAATTTATTGTATAATTAGATGAAGCTAAAAGTGGAGCAAAAAGCGATAAAATAACTACAACAAAAAATAAGCTAATAGAGATGACACGCAACATAATGACCACTTTTAATTTCCTTCAACTCAGGTTCCTTCTCCTTGCATATTGGCATAGCAAATGGACACCTATTATAAAATACACAACCTTTAGGCTTATCTAAGAGAGGTACAACTTCGCCCTTAATCTTAGGTTCCGGAACCTTGGCGTTAGGATCAGGTCTAGGTATCGCTTCAATTAGAGCTTGAGTATAAGGATGCATCGGGTTCTTTATAATCTCCTCTGAGGACGCCATTTCCACTACTTTTCCGCTATATAAGACCATTATTCTATTTGATATATAACTAGCAATTGCGATATCGTGAGTTATAAATAGGATTGAAAGATTATTTTCTTTTCTTGCATTATCAAGTATTTCAAGAATCTGACCTCTTGTAGATGCATCTAACATAGATATGGGTTCATCAGCTACCATGAACTTTGGCTTTAATACTAACGCCCTAGCAATAACTACTCTCTGCCTTTGACCACCAGAAAGCTCATCAGGCATTTTTGAGGCAAAGGTTTCCGGAGGAGTTAATTTAACTTGAGCTAAAGCTTTATAAACGATTTCCTCTTCTTCTTCCCTACTTTTTACTAGCTTATGTATTCTTAATCCTTCTGCAACCGCATCATAAATACTCATCCTTGGGTCTAAAGCACCGTAAGGGTCTTGCTGTATTAATTGAAAATACCTTCTTAAATGCCTTAATTTACTTTCTTTCATTCTAGTTACATCAATATTACCCCAAAATATCTTTCCTTCATTAATTTCTATTAGCTTTAATACTGCTCTACCTAAAGTCGTTTTCCCAGAGCCGCTCTCTCCTATTAATCCTAGAGTTTCTCCGGGTTGAACTGAAAATGAGACTCCGTTAACTGCATAAAGATCAACTCTTGTAAAAAGCCCTCTGCTTAGCGGGTACCTTACCCATAAATTCTCTACAGTAATTACATTATGATCAAATTTTAATTCATCAATAAGATTTTTATTTAGCATCTTTCCTCACCGCATGACAATATACAAGCCTATCATCTATTTGAACAGGCTCAGGAAATTCCTCCTTACAAATATCCATCGCAAGGGGACATCTAGGGTAAAAAGGACAACCCTTTATTTCTTTAGTTAAATCCGGAGGATCACCTTTAATATAACTAATGTGAACAGGCTTACCGTTACTAATATCAGGTACTGAAGAGAGTAAACCTTGAGTATAAGGATGAAGAGGATTCTTAAACATTTTTTCACTGTTACCTATTTCCATTATTCTACCAGCATATAGCGTCATTAATTTATTTGCAAGTCCTGCTACTACGGCTATATCGTGAGTTATATATATTAATATCCTCGACGTGCTGATCACCTTATTTCTTAGCAAATTTAATACTCTAGCTTGATTTATAACGTCTAAAGCAGTGGTAGGCTCGTCAGCTATTACTACTTCCGGGTTTAATAGTAGTGCAGAAGCAATTACTACCCTTTGCCTTTGGCCGCCAGAAAGCTCATCTGGGTACTTAAAGAAAACTTCTTCTGGTAAATTAAGATCTTTAAATAAAGATAAAACCCTATTAACAGCCTCTTCCTCGCTTACTTTTTCATGCTCCATTATAATCTCCGTTAATTCTTTTCCTACTCTTTTGATTGGATTAAGCGCATTCATCGAATACTGCGGAATAATTGAGATTTTTTTCCACCTTATTTTAGTCCTAAATTCCTTTTTACTAATAGCTAATAGATCCAGATTATCTAGCATTATTTTTCCTTTAACTTCCGCAGTATCGGGCAATATTCTCATAATTGCGCTAGCTAATGTAGTCTTTCCAGAGCCAGTCTCACCTATAATTCCTAAAACGTCACCCTTGTCCAAGGAAAAGCTTACGTCGTTTATTGCATTTACCTTCATTTTTTTGCCCACACTATACTTAACGTAAAGATCGCTAACTTGAAGCATTAACTAACACCCGTTTTTACTCTATATTTCTCTAATATAGCTTCTCCTAAGTAGAATAACGATATCCCTAAGAGAACTAGCGCTAAAGCAGGAGGAAGTACCCACCACCAAGCAAAGGACGGAGCGCTAGCTATATAGTATTGCGCGTAACCTAGCATATTACCCCATGTAGGAAATTCTGTTGTTGGAATTCCTATATTTAAGAAGTCTAGCGTACTCTCGGTGTAAACTACTGCAGTAACATCTAAGGTAAGCTGAGCAAATATAATTGGTAGTAAGTTAGGAAATATGTGCTTTCTTAAAACTTGTAAGTTAGATTCTCCTAGAGCTCTAGCTGCTTCAATAAAAGCTTTAGACCTAACAACGTAAGTCTCTCCTCTAATTACTCTAGCAGTTATTGGCCAAGATAAAATCGTTATTATACCTGCTAATATAACGGGCCTATATGTGTCAAGAAATTGCGGATCATAAAGAGTTAAAACTTCCACTATTAATAGAATTATTATTAATCCTGGTAATAAAAGTACAAAGTCAGTTGTAGAAACTAATGCCATATCCCTTATTCCACCATAATACCCAGCTAAGATACCTACTACTGCTCCTATGGCAACTATAGCTAAACCAGCTAAGCCTGCTAGTTCCAGATCAAATACTCCTCCTTTGACAAATTCCGCAAAAACGTTAGCACCGTGTGCATCAGTCCCAAATATTCCATAAACACTACCTAAAAATTCGAAATATACATCAGACAAGTAGATTGTGGTAGAATTTCCATCTAATGGGGAAGGATAATACATTATAGTAAATGTTACATTATATGTTCCATCCTTTGAGAATAAATATTGAATCATATAAAAGGTAGCAAATGCTGACTCGTTAGGCGGTAATGTATAGTAATAAGGCGTAAAAGTTGGGACATTACTACCAGCTTGGAAGAAGTTCCACTGTCCCTCGATTATTTCGTATTTATTTACAGGGTTGAAGATATAGCTATAAAATTCACGATTTTTAATAAACAGGGGGAATCCACTACCGTGATATAGTACACAAATCGATGTGCCGTTTGGCCCAATTATCTTACCATTTATAATATATAGTTGTGATGTATTAGAATATACGCTATACTGCATGAGGTAAATATTGTGAATGCTTGGCAATTTATAAGTATAATCAAAACAGTGGTATAAAGTAATATTTACTGGATTATCGCCAATTATTTTAATTTCTATACTTCCTGGACCAGTATTCCCGAAAGTGGCGAGATTCTTGTTAAAAGCCGTTTCATTATAAGGACCGAATGTGGAGTTCCAAATTATTTCTATTTTATCTCCATTCAACGTCTCATTCCTTAAATGCCAATAAGATAGTACTCCAGGGCACTTTGCGGCAATTAAATTATAACTAGAAGGAACTTTAATATCTGGGGGCAAATTACCGCAGAATAGGGTAGCCCATGAGGGCCTAGCAAAAGGTGCTGCAGCATAATAGTAAGAAGGATTATAAGGACAACACTTTGCATATACTATGTTGCCCACCACTACAGTTAATACCAATCCCAATAATATAATAAATGATAATAAAAATTGCCATGTTTTTAATAATTCCTTAAATGTTTTTTTAAATCTTCTTAAATTCAACTTACTTCACCGACCTCCTAGCTCTAGGATCTATTATGAATTCCACTATATCCACGAAATATAATAAGATAATAGCGTATAAAGTTAACACAAATGTTGAGCCAAGAACTATCATTATCTCGTCACCCAATGCTGCGTAATATAACTTATAGCCTAAGCCGGGTATGCCAAAATATACTTCAATGAAAAAGTCTCCAGATATTGCAAAAGCTAAATCAATGGCAGTTCTAACTATTACTGGAATAATCGAAACTCTTCTTGCGTGAGCTCTTACTATCTTTTCCCTTAAACCTGCTAGCCTCTCATATTTTATAAAGTCTGAGTCTAGATTTTCTACCATAGCGTTTCTCATTAATATTCCCCTAGTCGAAAATCCGTATATGAAAGTTAGAATGAGCCAAGGTAGCCAGAATACCTTTAAATCTGTAACGATATTTGTCCAATCATGAACCTCGTTATATACTGAAATAGGATAAATCTTTAGCACCACAGCAAATAAAAACCATAAAAACAAAGATACTACAAAGATAGGTAAGTTGTAATCTACTATAAAATAACTCATTATAGCAACGTCTGTCTTTGTATTCCTCTTTATTGCAGCTATAGAACCTAGATATATACTAGCCAATGTCTGAAATAAAACTGGAGGTATAGTTAATATTACCGTAAAAGGCAAAGCAGAAAGCAAGCAAACCGCTACATTCTGATGATTAACTGGACAAACTCCTAGATTAAGCGTTAGCATATGAATAAAATAAATAAAGAATTGTACCTCTAAAGGATAATTAAGTCCTAACTCTCTATCTATAGATTCTATTGTTAATTGTTCTGCAAGTTCTGGATTTTTAGAATGAAGGAACTCTGATGGATTAATAAAATGATAAGCAGGGTTTATTCCTATAAGCTGAGGAATTCCAAGAACTAACATCCAGACGAACGCTGTAAAAATTAATAGCAAAATTAACCTTTCTATAGCCCTCTTAGCTAAATAAGAAGCTAAACCCAAAAATAATACACCTAAAAAAATTGGGAGTTATCTTTTATTTAAACCTTATCAAAATTGCTACTCCTATTAATGCTAGTACAACAGTTATTCCTATCATAGCTATTACTGCATCACTAACAGAAGGAACAGATGGTGGCGTGTAAGTTAATAACGTGGAGTTTACTGTTACGCTGGAAGGAGTAGGCGGAGTATAGCTAGTCAAATGAGATGCATTAGATATTATTGAGCTTATGTTAGAAACATGAGTAGTAGGTATTGGAGAGTACGGATATACTGCATACCACCTATAAGCATAATGAGGCATCATCATCGTATGTCCCATTACTGTTATTGGGGCGTAATAAGTTGCATTAATAAATACTACGTAGCATTCGTTCGCAGTTAAGTTACTAGTTGGAACCTCAACTTCGTATTCGTCTCCAGCTACATGAGTCAGAGTTAACTTCTCTATAGGTGTTGTAGACCCGTATGCCCAAACTTCAGCATATCCAGTAGCGTTAGTTATTGGGCAACAAGGCTTAGGTGCTGTCTTTATAACAGTACCGTTTGACGCAACAACTATGTATGGAGATGCTATGATTTGAGTAATATCGGTAGTTATAGTTGCAACAGATCCTGCAGTAACGTTATATGTACAAGCTAATGGATTCCACAAGAAGTTTCCTACAAATGGCTTTATTATAGCACCTATTGAGTAGTTCCATTCATATATATACCACGGGAATCCTCCTGGCAATTCTCCTTTATACGCTAAGCATACAAAGCTAGGATAGTCTGGATTATACTGGCAAGGTTTGTAATTCAAGTATATACATGGTGGTACAATAGGTTCATTACTAGCATCTAGTAAGCACGCTCCTGTGCTATTGAAGTATAATTTTATTTCGTATGTGTTATTTGCTGGAACACAAGAGTATACTAATGAAGGCATTGTACCGTATACTATTTTCATCGCATAACTTGGTATTTCTGAATAGTTAACGTAAACTGGAATACCGAAGTAATTGCCTATGTATACGTGGTTAAGGTTAAGTCCTAGTGGATTATTATTTGGACAATATCCTGGCATGTCAAAATACCATATAGAGAAGTTGTAGTCTAAAGCAGTTAGAGGCATACCGTTTATCCACGTAGCGTTATGAACGAAGCAATATATAATCTCAGTACCGTTTATAATCTTATGCCCGTTTATTGTAACATCATGTATAGGTATTATCTTATAATTGGCAACAAAAGGCTGTAAACCTAGAGGTGTCGGCTCACTAGGTGGTGTAGTTAATGGTTCTGGCACTCCTAGATCCCATATATCTAATGATGAGTAGAAGTTACAGTACAAAATATCCATGTTAGGTGCTTTAAATCCGCAAGTTCCCATTGCCTCTACTAGTCTTCCAGTTATTGTATTTCCTTCATGTATATCATTATATGTAAAGGTGTATCCTTCATCTGGAGACGCAACGTAGCCATAATAGTTATTAATAATAGCAGGCGTAATACATGTAGTCCAACCTAATATTATCCATGGTTCATCCCATTGTAAGTCTACTAAAGCGTTAGCTAGATTAACTAAAGCTTGAGAGAAGGTTGGATCTTTGGTATATGCAGCAGACAATTGTGCATTAACTGTTGAATTCACATAGCAGTTGAATTCATCTATAGGAGCCAGAGGTCCCAGAGTGGAATAATCGTCATCTATAATTGCTGTATAGCTTAGATATCCAAAATTAATTAAACCGTATTTTAAGCTCGTTAAATCAGTAATAAGGCATGATGCCGGATATTCTATAATCTCTAAATTCTTACCAAAATGTATTTTACACGCATTACTTTTTAGCATGCTTATCCATGCGTTACAATTATAGAAACCTTCTTGGATATAAACTGGAATAACTACTGGTGTCCCATTAGGATATGTCCATTCACCTAATGATGGGTTATAAACTAATCCTGCATCCTTTAAGTATTGACAAGCCCTCTTTGGACAGTAAGATTCATGAGTACTATATATACTATATAATTCACTTATCAGAGTAGTATTGCTTGCCAAGCAAGGAAATACTGCAGGACATATGTACAATCCGCTAGGTACACCCCTAAGTCCACTGCATAGTATTTGGGACTCTACGCAAGCAGGATTTATTAAACTAGCTATTGCCCACCTGAAATATACATTATTTTCTGGATAATATTTGAAGTTAACTTGAATGAATATAAAGCCATAAGTTACCTCATCATATATAGACACTGTTGATAGCTTCTCTAGACATGCTATATATTTGCTTGAAAACTGTGAAGCTGGAAGTGCATTGATTAATTGTATATCACCAACACATTTGAAGCAATAATAGATTTGCCGATTTTCTGTGTAATTCCATAAGAATACTATTGAACCTAAATATGGGCCGTATTTACAGTATTCTATTGCAGGAACTACATGTTGTTTTAATGCTGATGGTGCTACAAGAACTCCTGCTGCCTCCGAAACTATCATTCCTCCTAATAAAACTATTATGCCTAACAAGAGAATTTTATAGTACATAGATTTACTTTTCATACAAGTTTTTGATGGAATATTTACTTAAAAACCTTTCTCAAATTCGCACTTTATATGTAATCAAAACTTAGACTTTTAATACTATATATGAATCGAACATTTCATCACAACAATGATAAAGAACTTTAAAAGTTAAAAATAATTAACTCCTAAGAAGGTCTCACTTTAATACATCACTATTTATCTATGAGATTTCATAAAAATTTATATTCTAATATGGACTCAATCTATTGAGGATATAAATATGAGATCTAACCAAGTAGGAATAATATTATTTATCATTATATTAATTGTTGTAGCTGCAATAGGAATATACTTAAATTCTGAAATATCTGCACTATCTTCCTTAGCTAGTAAATATAATGCATTAAAGAGTGAATTTTATACAATGAAGTCATCATATACTAATTTAAAGGCTAATTATACAGAATTATCCAAAAATTATAATTCACTAAAATACTATTTTACAGAATTATTAGGGTATTATGAGAGTTTAAATGAGTCCTTAAACCTTGAATATGGATATGCTACAGCATATCAAGTTTTAGAATATTTAGCCTCCTCAAACCCCAAAGAAATCTCAAATATGTTCTGTCCCAACGTAACAGGCTTCATTTCTGTAGGTAAAATTAACGGTAGCTTTAGTGGAGTTGTCAACGTAAATAAAATGTTTTCACAAGTATTCGCATATCCAATAGTTAGGGCATTCACATGTTGCGGAGTTATATATAACTCTTCTTCTCACTGCCTTATATTATCTGCTTTAGTAAAATATTGTAACGTTAATAGTACTGGTGGAACAACGTTTGTTTACGTACTATATCACATGACCTTATCTAATCCGTCAATGTTCACATGGAAGATAAGCAGTATAAACGTGTATAATTACTTTAATGAAATTCAGTATCAGATGGCATTAGATGGACTTACATACATTCACGCAATATGCTCTAAAGATACCCCAGAAATTTCAGAGTTAGGAATAGGACAATTTCCTAGCTATGTGTTCTTCTGCTCTAACTTACCTTTAGCAGGAAATTACACAGTACCGCAATTAAACAGCTTATTAAAGAACGTAACAACTTTCAATATAAGAATAGATTACTACAACTTTACCGCTGTAGGGAACAGTTTATCTGGAGTTATCTACGCATATGTTACTATGGTATATAATGGGCATAAATTCTGCGGAGAATTAAAGATCACCGAACATGCAAAAGTTCAGAGTAATCCTTATGGAGTGCCAGAAATATATCAAATAAGTTTCTGTAAAATGTAATTTTCTAAACTAATAATAAAACTTAAAATTTTATTATTTTTTAATAATATAAGGTTAATTTAGGAAAAATTTACATCATAACATGATTATCTACGCAATTTATTTGGACATGACCTCTTTTAAATTATAATTTATTACAGAAGTGATGCACTCATAACATTGAAATATAAACCTATCTTTTACTGTAATAAACTGTTCAAGCATCTTAGACTATTACAATAAAATGATTTATTATGATCATCTAGCACTTTTTAAAAAATCTAAGATAAAACTGATTATTAGGTCGATATTATGTCTTCCTGATTTTTAAAAATCTTCCTTTCCGAGATCTGGAAAACTAGGATTTTAATTCTTGTCATATACTTTAAGGTTATGAAAATAGGAATTTACGAGTTAAAGGCAAAGAAAGGAGTAATCAGAACTACTGTAAAATATTACGGAGATTCGCTAGATATAAAAATAACTGGGGACTTCATGATATTCCCAGAAGACGTAATTTTTGATCTGGAAAAGAAACTTCAAGGTCTCTCTTTAAACGACTTACAAAACTTACCTAAGATCTTAGAGGAAACTTTATCAAAGGCTACGCTTTTTGGGTGCACAATTGAAGATTTTAAGAACTCAATTTACGGTGCTTTAAGAGAGGTGGGATTATGAGAGTTCTCTTTTATGAAAACGACGAAAATCCCTATTTTAGCTTGGCCTTTGAGGAAAGCCTGTGGAGGAATCTTAAAGAGGGTAAAGTTGATAATACTTTAAGGTTTTGGAGGCATAAGAATGTAGCAATTATAGGATATTTTCAACTTGCAGAGGAAGAATTGAACTTTGACGTTGTTAGGAAATATAAGATTGAGGTTGTTAGAAGATTTACCGGCGGAGGTGCAGTATATCAAGATATGGGCTGCTTAATATGGACTATAGCAGTTAAAGGACCAAAAGACGGAGGGGTCAACTATTTATACGATTTCCTACTGAGAGGCTTTGTTAACGCATTAAAACGTTTTGCCAATGTAAGAGTAGAAAATATAAACGACGTTGTGGTCAATGACAGAAAGGTTTCGGGGACTTCAGCAACATTTCAAGGAGAATACTATTTACTTCACGGAACTTTACTCATAAATACTAACCTGGAACTTATGGGCAAAGTACTTAAAGTTTCTAAAGCAAAGCTTTCGGATAAGGGAGTCTCAGAGGTAAAATATCGTGTTACTAACCTTGTTGAAGCTCTAGGAAGGAAAATAGATACTTCCGAAATAATAGATGCAATAATAAAGGAATATTCTTCTCTTCTAGGAGAAAAAGCTTACTTCGACTTGCCAACAACGGATGAAATAAAACTCGCGGAAGAACTTTATGAGAAAAAATACTCTAAGCCTGAATGGAATTTACTCAGGCTACCTTCGAGCTACTTTGAATAATTTCGTCAATGGCCTTTGTCCTTATACTACTTTTTACCGCAAAATAATGTATTCCTAAACCTAGAAGAATTGCAACTATCGAGAAAGGACGAGACTCTCAATCTTTGTAAATAACTTGTTAGAGTTTTAAAGTATTCTTTATAAAAATTTCGGTACCAAATTCCTTAAAATTTCCTTTAATTTTTCAAATGTCGCATTTATGTCGCTTATTCTTACATACTCGTCAGGGGAATGTAACTTATTAAGCTCACCAGGACCGTAAACTATGGTAGGAATTCCCTTCAGCCTAAAGTACCTTCCGTCTGTTGCATAAGGAGTAATAAACGGTTTAAGACCTAGAAAGAAGGGCAAGGAAGTGTAATTGGGCTCTGATGAATTTATAATTTCAATTTCTCCTTTAACTCTTATTTTTTCTAAGACCTCTCTACTTGTAATTCCCGGGGGTATCCTCATATCTATTTCAACTTCAGCATAGTCCGGAACTACGTTAACTTTAGTTCCCCCTTTAATTACTCCAGGATTAAAGGTTATTTTTCTCACATCATCAAATATTTTTTCATCAATCTCCTTGACATTATTTACAGCATCTTCCAATTCTCTAGGAATACTGACGGAAAAATCATTTATCTCTTTCTCTAAAATTAGAATATCGTCCATCAACTTCAAAATAGAGTTATCACCGAGGGAAGGAGTACTTCCATGAGCTGATTTACCCCTTTCCTTTATTTTTATTTGCAATAAGCCCTTTTCTCCTATGTTTATTCTTTCTGAACCAGTAGGCTCACCTATTATTACAAAGAAAGGAGAAAACTCCTCGGCTAAGAATTTACTTCCTCTTTTGCCCCCAGTTTCCTCATCCGGGACTGCTGTAAAAAGTAAAGGATAATCTAACTTATCTGCCATTGATACGTAAGTCTCCATGAGAACTGCTAATCCTGCCTTCATATCTGTTGCTCCTCTTCCGTAAATTTTATCGTCTACTACCTTAGGAACGAAAGGATCTGAAGACCAACCTTCTCCAGGCGGTACAACGTCGAAATGTCCATTAAGCATTAAGGGTTTTCCTTTTCCGCTTGAGGAAATTACTACAGGGTACCCTTTAACGTATTCCTTAATTTCTGCCTTAAAACCTTGGTTTTCCAAATAATCCTTTATAAATAATGCGCACTCGTGAAGCTCGTTGTCATTATAAGTCTTGAAAGAAATTAGTTTCTTCGTCAGTTCTATTAGCATGAAAATAAAAAGTGCTTTCCTGTAATTATTGTTTTCTACTTCTTCTCTTCTTCTCTTGCGTTAAGAAAGGCTTTATTGCCTCAACTATTGCAGGGCACTCGTCTAGCTTTTTCTTAACTAAATTCAAAAAGCAGCATAATGAGGAAAATCTTTCAAAGTTTGTAAACTTTATTGAGTTTTGAGGCCTTTCTGTAGATATAGCTAGAAACTTTATTTGCCCAGCAAGAGCCTTTAGGCTTAGTTTTCCTACTGTAGCAAGTTCTGTTGTGTTCCACTTTCCTTCAACTGTTTCGGGGAACTTTATTTCGTTCCATTTTACTTTACTACAATCCGTATTAACTTCAAATTCTTCTTTTTGAGAAAATAAGTCAACTATTTCCGCCTCATTTGTCCTTTCATTAAGAAAATTCTTTGATGCTTCTCTTAATTGTTCATTAGTTGATACGCAACATGAAAGCGAGATTAAATCGTCTAAACTTTCAAAATCTCTTAAGTTAATATTATTAGTACCCCTAGCAGTAGCTACTGATATTAGCGTCACTGTGTTTGGTATGAAAAGTAATTCAAATCTAAAATAATTGCTTTCAGCTAATCTAAGAATATAAGTTTTACCAGAAGAATCGGAAAGGGATTTTATATCGCTTATCCTCTTATATAAATCGTCCTTATCGCAATTATTAACAAAAAATTGGAATCCACGCATTTCCTTAATCTCTTCAGTAGAACACTTCATATCATCAATTATATGAGGTGAGTATTTATTACTTTCTACCTTCTATGTAATAATTAAAAAGATATATAAAAAATTACTTCCTTCTTAATAGGATTATTGCAGCAGCTATTACAATAACTACTACAATGGCTATACCAACTACTAACGCAGTGTTAAGAGTTGGTGAAGTAACAGTAGTTGGAGGAGGTGTAGTGGTTATACTTGGGGTAGTCGTAGAAGTGGTTGAAGTTGTTGTAGTGCTAGTAGTAGTTATTTGCTTATACGTTATTGAAATCTTTACTGCCTGAGTTAGCGTCAGTGTTCCTTGTGTAACATTAGGCGAGTAACCATTAGTTGTAACAAATATTCTGTACTCATAAGTGCCATAAGGTAATGTTATATTTAGTGACGAGGATGTAGTTGTGTAATTCCTTCCGTCTATGCATACAGTCCATGTTGTACCGCTTGGTAGTCCTGTTTCCTCAAATGTTATGGTAAAGTTCTCAGGTACGAAAGTGAATTGTAATTCTGTATTCTTACTTAAGTTTACAGATTCTTCTTCTGTTATTGGCATATAATATTTAGAGTAAACTTTGACCATGTATTCTCCATAAGGTAGTGTTATATTAATCTCATTCATCGTAGTTGTATAGTTACTTCCGTTAATATTAACTGTCCATTCATATCCGCTAGGTAATCCGCTTTCAAATATTGTTAGAGTATAATTCATTACAGTAAACTTTATGTTAATTACTTCGTTCATTGTTAAGTTTATAGTACCTTGAGTAACGTTGGGCATATAATGTGAAGAGAATACTTTGTATTCATACACTCCCATAGGTAATGTTATTGTTATATAGCAAGCAGTAGTCGTATGATTTTCATTATCAATACAAACTGTCCATGATACTCCTTTTGGTAATCCTGTCTCTTTGAATGTTACATTATAGAGCATTGCATAAAACGCGACTTTTATAGTGGTATTGCTAGTTAAATCAATGTGTCCCATTGTGGGCGTTACCTTATAGCCAGTCACATTAAGTACTTTATACTCATAATATCCGTAAGGTAATAAGAAGCAAATTCTAGAAGACGTTGAGGTAGAAACGGTGCCATTAACGCAGACAGCCCATTTTGTACCGCTTACTAATCCAGTTTCTTCAAAAGTCAAGTTAAACTTTACTGGAGTAAAGGAAATTTGAAGTGTAGCGTTAGAGCTTAAAGTTATGCTTCCTTGAGGTGGTGAAGGAATATAATATGCTGAATATACCTTATAGAAATACATTCCTGGAGGTAATATGAAAGTTATTTCATTTGATGTTGAGGTCTCGTTAGTTCCATTAACACATACGGTCCAAGATTTACCAACCGGCAAACCCGATTCTTTAAATGTTAAGTAGTATACTATCTTACAAACACTAATTTCAGTTACCTCATTGGATCCAGAGTCCGCGACATAAACCGCTGAAGGAGTTGCAAGTATAAATCTAGGAGAATTTCCTGTAGGTATTTGATATATTACTCTGGAGGAGTTAATTACGCTTAACGAGTTTGAACCTAAGTTTGCTACGTAAACTAAACCATTGTAGGAATCATAAGTTATGAATACTGGAGAGTGCCCTACTGTTATGTTACCGACAACCTTAGTTCCACTAATCATGTAAACAGTATTATTACATAAACTGACTATATAAACGTAAGAAGAGCTGTAAGCTATAGCTACAGGGTATGGAACACTAATAGTGCAAATTACTGAAGTTCCATTTATTACGCTAGTTGAATTCGATTCTAGGTTTAATACGTAAACAAGACCGTTATAAGGATCATAAATAATCTGCCTTGGAGCTTGTCCTACTGATATTGTTGCAATAACCTTTTCACCTTTGATTACTGATACTGTAGCGAAACCGGTATCAGAAACATAAATATAGCCATTACTAGGATCGTAAACTAAACAAACTGGGTGGCACTCAACTTGAATATTACAAACTACTTTTGTACCATTAATTACGCTTACTATTCCTACTCCTGCTTTATAAGAGTTTAAATTAGCCACGTAAATTAAACCGTTTACACATAATAACGCAACTGGCGAATAACCTATTCCTCCTCCTACGGTAACAGTTGCTATTACTTCTGTTCCATTAATTATACTTATGGAATTCGATAAGGTATTAGCCACGTAAATTAAACCATTCTGTTTATCGTATACTATTGCAGTAGGATCAGAGCCTACGGATATTGTAGCTATAACAGTCGATGAGCTAATTACTGAAACTTGGCCAGATCCTGAATCAACAACATAAACATATCCGTTGTTAGAATCGTAAGCCATTGCTGTAGGAAAACTGCCAACGCTTATATTTGTGGTCTTAAACCCTTGCGTTGCACTAGTTATAGGAATTATGCTTATTATTGAAACTACATATAATAACACTAATGTGATAATAAGTATTTTATTCACAATAATCACTGTCTTATACAAAACGCCGTTGGTAATAAATTTTTATGTCCATAAAGTGCGCAAAATCGTATATAAGGCTTTAAAAATTAAGATCATAGATTAGCATAAGTTCGATTAGAGAAATTTTTGCCTTAGAATTATACCGAACATATTTTCGATAGTTAATCTTAAAAATAATCTATAAAATTTCATCTTATGCAATTCGTCAGAAACTCTTCTGGATTAGTTAAGAACGCCTCCTTGACAGACGCTATGATGCTAAATATTGCTAACATGGGAGCAGGGCTCGCAATATTCACTGGTATATCTCCTTATATAGTTAAGGGAGCAGTTTTATGGTTAGCTTCACTTATAACCTTCTTGATCACCTTACCTCTAGTTTTTCTATATACTTTCTTTATAATAGAAATTCACAGAACTGGTGGAGATTACGTTTGGCTAAGTAGGAAACTTAACGGCAAAATTGGATCCATAATGGGAATTGCTCTAGCCTTTAACATGCCGCCTTACTTTGCTCTTTCGGCTTTCTTTTCTGTTGCTGCAATAAATACTGTCCTTGAAGTAATAGGAACTTTAAACCACGAAAAAGCTCTCCTTAATTTAGCTAATACTGTATTCGTTAATCCTTATTGCTCCTCTATTACATTAACTCAAGAAATATTAATTTATATTCTTGCAGCAATAGCTTTTGCAATAATAATAGGAATAAATATCTTGAAGCCTAAGTGGGGGT
>Ga0209120_1000409_pt1 | contig 18028 bp, 16 predicted proteins | sample JossMetagenome_FD_184730 | JGI IMG/M metagenome (GOLD analysis project Ga0209120, IMG submission 184730) | Hot spring microbial communities from Joseph's Coat, Yellowstone National Park, USA - JC2_E (SPAdes) (version 3) | ecosystem: Environmental > Aquatic > Thermal springs > Hot (42-90C) >... | reverse complement strand
GATACATAGTCTTCAATGAATCTCCTAAGTGTAGGGCTTAATTCCATGTTGTCTAGATAATCAAGCCTTAGCTCCACAGCCTCGCAGGATGCTGGCAGGTACTGAAATGTTAATCGCCTAACCGGTATTGCGCATACGAGCACGGGCTTATTCAAGAGTAGTTTGCTCCATGCGCTCATTACTAGTTACTAATAATTAGAACTTAAAAGTATTAGTTTTAGGTACCTATATTAAATAGAGCATGGTCATGGATAATGTGGAGTACATAGCATATGGTGGCGTGAGCATCGTCAATGCGATACCAGCGTGGTTAGGTGGAGCTGCTGCCGTAAATTTACCAGTGAGGGTTAGGGTTACTAAGGGGTTTTGTGAGCATGATGAGTTCCTCACATTTATAATCAATTATTTAAGGGATAAAATTGGCATTGATAGTGACATTTGTGTCCATGTAGATAGTCAAGTGCCAAGAGCTAGTGGGTTGAAGAGTAATAGCGCTGTTGCTGTTGGTGTTGTCCATGCGATTATGAAGCTCTTGGGTAGGAACATGAACCCTGCCGATAGTGCCAGGTTGGCTGCTGTGATCACCAAGGCCCATGGCTCATCAATAACAGGGGCCTTTGATGATGCTTCAGCAGCGATATTGGGTGGGATTGTTTTGACGGATAATAGAACAATGAACATAATCAAGCATTTGCAAGTTGGTGATTTCACCGTAGTAATAACGGGCTATAGGGAGAGTAAGAGGTTATCAAGTATTGATAGATTAAGGGCTTTATCGGGCATTTATACGTCGTTATTCAGCATAGCCCGAGGTGGGGATATATGGAGGGCAGCTACAATAAATGGTATATTGGTTGCGGAATCCCTCGGTTATCATAAGGCCCTTGAGACCATAGGCGCTGCCCTTAGGCTTGGTGCGCTGGCCTCGGGTGTCAGCGGTAATGGACCATCCGTGTATGCCGTGTTTAAACCTGGTGAGGAGGGGCCATTTATAGATTATATAATTAATTCCTGGGGTTATTACTTAACAACGGTTTTCGTTGAACCGATTTATTCGATCTAGGTGTTTCCCCATGATTTTTATGTAAACTATAGAAAATATAGGTGAGGATAATCCTTAAATATTTATTATGTTTGTGACTTGGTCGTATGGAATATCGAAACTTCCAATGGTGATTGGGAAGCTGAGTGATACCCTGAACTTCGATGAGCTTGTGGAGGTTAGGGATAGGGCGAGGGAGGTTTTGCTAAGGCTTGATAGGGAATTTCCCTACGTACACCTTGGATCATCGCTTGCGGCGCTTGATATAGTGAACTTGGTGATTAGGGTAATGAGGAGGGGCGGTGAGTGTGGGGATAGGTTCATCCTGAGTATTGGTCATGTGGCACCGGCTTTATACTCAATATTGGTTGTTGAGGGGTTAATACCCATTGAAAGACTTATGGAGATTAACCAAACACACTCGGCCATATCAACCCACGCAGACAACATGGATTTACCGTACATAGACGCCACCACTGGCTCGCTAGGTCAGGGCTTAAGTATGGGTATTGGTTTGGCATTGGCTAATAGGATTAGGGGTTGTGATGATAGTGTCGTCTATGTGCTGCTAGGTGATGGCGAGCTTAATGAGGGCCAGTCCTGGGAGGCCGCCATGACGGCTGTTAAATACGGTGTCGATAACTTAATAGCCATAGTCAGTTTGAACGGTTACCAACTCGATGGATCAACATCGACAATAAAGCCCGTAAACTACGCTAGAATTTTCGAGGCGATTGGTTGGAATGTGCTTTATGGCAATGGTCATGATTATGAGGAAATGTTTAGGTTGTTGATGAAGGCCAGGGAGTTTAGGAGCAAGCCCACAGCCATATTCTTAAGCACGGTTAGGGGTAAGGGCGTAAGGAGCATTGAAAACACTCACAAGCAAACACTCAATCCACCACCTAGACCTCAGTTCTCCATGAGGGAAGCCCTAGGCGCAACACTCGCAAGGCTTGGTGAGGATAATGATAGACTCGTTGTTATTACGGCCGACGTTGGTGAGTCAACGAGGGCTAGGTATTTTGGTGAGAGATTCCCTGGTAAGTATTTCAACGTGGGCATTTCCGAGCAGGACCTAATTGGCATTGCGGTGGGATTTGCACTTGGTGGTTATGTACCGGTGGCGGTGGCATACGCGATGTTTATGATGAGGGGTTGGGAACAGGTTAGGAATTCCCTGGATAGGATGAACCTGAATGTAAAGCTGGTGGCGACTCACGCGGGCTTAAGCGATTTCGCCGATGGACCAAGCCACCAGGCCCTTGAGGACATAGCCCTAATGAGGAGCTTGAATAACATGGTCGTCATAGCGCCAGCCGATGCTTGGGATGTGGAGAGGGTATTGCCAAGGGTTATTGAGCATAAAGGCCCTGTCTACGTTAGGATTGGGCGCGATTACTCACCGCCGATAACTATGGACATGGATTATGAATTTAGGATTGGTGAATTATACAGTATTGTTGATGGCGATGATGTGGCGATAATGGGTTACGGCCCAGTCCTATACAATGCCGTGCAGGCCGCGTTAAACCTGAGGAAGATGGGTGTGAGCGCTGGGGTTTATAATGTACCGACAATAAAGCCCCTAAATGAGGATCTCATCAGGAGGATTGCCCGTAGGGTTGGTAGGATAATCGTGGTTGAGGAACACTCACCGAGGGGTGGGCTTGGCTCAGCAATAGCAGAGTTGGTGAGTGGTATGGCTAGGGTTAGGATTTTTGGTGTTAATGGTTATGGACATTGGGGTAGATCTGAGGAGGAGTTACTGAGATTCTATGGGCTTGATGAGGAGTCGATAATGGACTCGGCGCTTAAGTTATTGAATGCACCATCTTAAAGCTTATTATTCATTAACTAGATTATTTCATAATGGGTAAGTTAATCATTAATGGATTTAACCCCAGGGAGAACATTGTCGAAGCACCACCGAGTAAGGCCTTTACCCTGAGGTACCTGCTGGCCTCGGCGTTATCAAGGACCTGGGTTACACTTGGTGGGTTGAATTGGGGTGATGATACTTGGTCGATGCTGAGTGGCGTTAAGCCCATAGCGGAGATCGAGATTAGGGGCGGACAGGTCAGGGCTAGGCGTGGGGTTGATCCAGGGAGGTTTAGGGTTATTGATGTTGGTGAGAGTGGTTTTACGTTCAGAACCCTAACTGGGGTGTACTCAGGTATTGAGGGTACCACACTGCTCATACCCAGGGGTTCACTGGTGGGTAGGCCGATGGATGAGTTGATAAATGCCCTGAGGAGCATAAATGCCAAGATCGATAGGTCTGGAGGCATTGTTAGGATTGTTGGTGGTAGGTTGGTTGGTGGTTACGTGTCAATAAGTGGTTCAATCAGTTCGCAATACATATCATCGCTACTATACCTAGCACCATTGACTGAGGGAGGCATTGAGGTTAGCATAAAACCGCCCATCAAATCCAGGCCGTACATAGACGCAACCCTGACAGTACTTAGGGAGTTTGGCATAAAGGTTGAGGTTGAGGATAACTCAATATACGTCAGTGGTTCTCAGGATTATAGGGCTATTAATGAGGAGGTTACGGTACCTGGCGATTACGCCCTATCAGCCTTTTACATAGCTCTCGCAACCTTGGCAGGTATTGACTTAAAAATAATGGGTCTGTACAGGGATAAGGCTGTGGAGGGTGAGTATGCGTTCATAGGCCATGCCAGGAACATGGGCGTTGAGGTTGAGGAACATGGGGACTCCCTATTGGTTAGGGGTTCGGCGGTTAAGGAGCTAAGACCCATAACGGTTGATCTTGGGGATTCGCCCGACATAGCAATGCCGTTGGCCCTATTAATGGCTAGGGCGAGGGGCAGGTCTAGGATGACTGGTGTGGGGCATTTGGCGTATAAGGAGAGCAATAGGTTGAGGACCATGGCTGAGGTACTGAGGTGCTTGGGTGCTTCGGCGAGTATCAATGAGGGTGAGGGTGTTATGGAGATCGATGGCGTCAACGAGTTCGTTGGTGGTTGTGAGGTTAATACGCAGGGTGATCACAGGATCATAGCCATGAGCGTAATTGGTGGTTTGTTGGCTAGAAAGCCCGTGGTGGTTATGGATTGGGAGGGCGTGAGCAAGTCCTGGCCAACCTTTACGTGGGATTTGGAGAAGCTTGGTGCTAACTTTAAGTATTACTAAACGCCACCTTAGTAATACTTGGTTACCCTATACCAATTATCCCTCTCAGCCGGTCTCAAACCAAGCCCCCTAATTAGATTAACCACATCGTCCCTAGTTAGTACGGGCATACTAAGCCCCGTAGCTGGTATAACCCTCTCCTCATAAAGCGTACCTCCGAAGTCGTTAGCACCGAACCTAAGCGCCAACCTAGCTGCGTCAAGGCCGTTCGAGAGCCAGCTTGATTGTATGTGGGGCAACTCATTCCTAAACACCAACCTAGCCACTGAAACAACCCTTAGGAGTGTTGCCGATGTCTTTGGGTACGGAATAACCCGCGTCAACTCACTATTTCCTGGTTCAAAATTCCAGGCTGTGAATGAGAGGAAGCCACGTGTCCTCCTCTGCAGCTGGAGTATGTTGTACAAGTGTTCAGCCCAATCCCTCCTAGTTTCCAGGTGCCCATACATCATTGTGGCGTTGCTCATTATGCCCATCCTATGCGCCGTCTCCATAATGAGCAGCCAATCACCAGCGCTTATCTTGTGCGGCGCAATCTCCCTCCTAACCCTATCAACGAGTATCTCACCGCCACCACCAGCCAGGGTATCCATGCCAGCCAGCCTCAACCTATCGAGAACCTCGGCATAGCTCATCCTATGCTTCCTAGCCAGGTAATCAACCTCGATTGGGCTGAGACCGTGTATAGCCACGTGCGGTAGCCTAGCCTTTATCGCCTTGAACAAGCTCTCGTAATACTCAATACCTAGCTCGGGGTTTATACCACCCTGGACAAGGACCTGCCTAATCCCGAAGGTCTTATCCACATACTCAACCCTCCTAACAGCCTCCTCAACACTCAACGTATACGCCTCCGGATGCCCTGGGGGTCTATAGAAAGCACAGAACCTGCAGGCTATCACGCACACGTTGGTGTAATTAAGTATCATGTTTGGGATAAAGGTCACCACATCGCCGAAGTACTTCCGTGTTAGGGACTCAGCGGCCATGCCCAAATCCCACAGGTCAACGTCAAATAACGCCTCAATATCGGTAATACCCAACTTATCGCCATACAAAGCCTTCTCTAGGGGATTACTCACATAACCGTGCCTATGCACCCCCTTATTTATATTAACGCGTATTTCCACCTAACGTGGAGCAATAACTTATAAAGTAATGTGAGCACCTCATGAGGTGTGCGATGTCGATTATGTACGGAGCATCGTGAATAATGGATTATCTAAAAACGATGCCGTTAGGTTATTCGTTGAGTGTGATTTCAGGGTATTAGCTAAGGTGGCTAATGAAATTACCGAGAAAGTAACGGGAAACTCCGTGACCTTCGTAAACAATGTCGTGATCAACTACAGCAACATCTGTGTGGCACAATGCCCCATATGCGCATTCTATAGACCACCAAAACACCCAGAGGCCTACGTCAGGTCGCCGCAGGAGATAATAAACGCCGTTAGGGAGGCCAGGGCTAGGTATGGTGTTGATGAACTCCACATAAACGGTGGTTTCAACCCAGACCTAACCATCGAGTACTTCGAGGAGGTGTTCAGCGGTGTTAAGAAGGCTGTGCCTGAGATAATAATCAAGGGACCCACGGCGGCTGAGGTCGACTTCTACGCCAGGGTTTGGAGAATGAGCAGTAGGGAGGTTCTCGAGAGACTTAAGGTTGCTGGGTTGGATGTATTGTCTGGTGGGGGAGCGGAGATATTGAGTGAGGATGTTAGGAAAATCATAACACCGTATAAGTTCGATGCAAATACCTGGTTAAGAATACAGAAGGAAGCCCATGAGGTTGGTCTCCACACAAACGCAACAATGCTTTATGGGCACATTGAGCAGCCGCACCACATTGTTGAGCACGTGATGGCTATCAAGAGGCTACAGGAGGAGACTGGTGGTGTGTTGATGTTTATACCAATAAAGTTCGTACCATGGAACACCAGGTTGCTTAAGGACGGTATTGTTAAGGGACCGGCACCGCCTGAGTATGATATTAAGGTCATCGCAATATCGAGGCTAATACTTGGCAGTACTATAGGGAGGATTGGGGCCTATTGGGCATCCACGGGTAAGAGGCTGGCGTCAACACTGCTGTTGTCTGGCGCTAACGACCTGGTTGGCACCATGATCAATGAGCAGGTCATGAAACAGGCGGGCCTTCGTGAATATACAACAATTGAGGAGTTGGCTAGTATAGCTAGGGAGGTTGGTAGGAGGTCGTATCTTAGGGATACCTTGCATAGGAAGTTGATTGAGGTGAAGCCATGAGGGTTGCCAGGCTTAGGTATGCACACAGTGACCCATTATTCCGTTACTCCGGGTTGAACCCCCTATCTGTTGGCAATAATGAATCCATAAAGCTGATACTTGAGGGCGCTGTGGATGTGGCTTTTGTCCCCATAACCTACGCCGCAATGCACTGCGACGCGCTTATTGTCATACCCGCCTTCGCAATCTATAGCCGAGGACCCATAATATCGGCCAGACTATTCAGGGGCCTAGGTAGGGGATTTGCCGCCGTTGAGGACACAAGCGTTAATGCCCTGGCACTCTCGAAATTAATGGACATCACATTCAATAGGGTTTCGGACCCCATAGATGCACTCAATAAGTACGAGGGAGTGTTGGTCATAGGTGATGAGGCGCTCAGAATGGTTGACAGGGGGTTCCCGTACATAGTGGACGTTGGTGAGCTTTGGGAGTCGAGGGTGGGCAAACCACTTGTTTACGCAGTCATGGTGACTAGGGTTGGTGTTGACTATGAGGGGGTTAAGCACGTCATTGATTCATTAAGCAAATCCCTCAATAAGTTCTTCGGGAATCCAGATCCATTGATTGAGGAGGTTTCCCGTAGGTTGGGTGTTTCTGAGAAAATCATTAGGGATTACTTGCTAGGTAGTGTCAAGTATGTTGTTAATGATGAGGTTATTGAGGGCATAAGTGAGGAATTAACGATCTTCGGATTGCCCAACTGCCTGAATTATCTTGAGCTGGGCGAGGGAAGTAATGTTATTAAGTGAGGTAATTCAGGAATTCCCTGGTTGGTGTGCATGGAGTTGCTTGTTGGGCATAGTCCTGACCCTGACGATGCATTCATGTTCTACGCCCTCAAGAGAGGCAAGGTTAATGCTCCGTTTAGGGTTAGGGAGTTCCTGGTGGATATTGAGACCCTTAACAAGTTGGCGATGCATGCTAGGTTGGATGTGTCTGCGGTTAGTACGCACGCCATGGCGTACATAGGCGATAGGTACTACATACTGAGGGTTGGGGCGTCCATGGGCATTAGGTACGGCCCTGTGGTTGTTGGTAAGGGAGATAAGCCAGGACTCGTGGCCGTACCGGGCACCTACACGACAGCCACCTTACTACTAAGGCTTGCAATGCCCGATGCTAAAACGGTGGAGCTGCCGTTTGATAAGATAATGGATGCGGTATCAAACGGCGTGGTTGACGCTGGAGTTTTAATTCATGAGGGGCAGATAACGTATGAGAGGCATGGGTTGAGGAAGATAATGGATCTCGGTGAGTGGTGGTTCGAGCAGACAAAATTACCGACACCCCTCGGTCTCGATGTCGTGAAGGCATCACTAGGTATGGACGTAGCCACCGAGGTGAAGAGGGCACTTACCGAATCCCTTCGCTATGCGATGAATAACCCTGAGGAGGCGTTGAGGCATGCCATGGAATTCGCCAGGGGCTTGAGCTTAGAGGATACGAGGAGGTTCGTGTATATGTACATCAATGACTACACAATGGACATGGGTGTCGACGGTGAGAGGGCGATTAAGACCCTTCTTGAGTGGGGTGCGGATGAGAGGATCATACCGAGGACGCAGGTACTGATTGTGTAGTGGCATGGTTAAATTGCGCATTGATGGGCCACGACTGTCTAAATATGTATTTAACCATTGACTAAGTTCTTAATTATAATTCCTTAAGAATTTGCATAAATCCTTTTATTAAGCATTGAATACATTAGCCACGTATGCCCGAGGTACATGAAGTAATATTCTACGGTAAAAGCGGGGATGGCATTCATCTAATGGTTGATCGGCTGGTTCAGGACTTGATAAGGCGTGGATTTTATGTAATGGCTTACCCTGAGTATGACCCGGAGCGTAGGGAGACTATGGCTAGGGTGCATGTTAGGGTGTCGAAAGAACCCATTTACGAGAGAGGCCCGGTCACGAGGCCTGAGGTTGCGGTTTTCATGGACTTCAGATTACTCAAGCACGCTAAGGAGGCGCTTGGTGCTGGAAAGATTATTGTGAATGCGCCAAGTAAGGACTTACTAAGTAATTACCTGGGTGATAATGACATCAAGCCTGAGTTATACGTAATTGACTTGCATGGTCTCAAGAGGAAGGGCATTGATTATACACCGCACATAACTGAGTTGGTAACGAAGGCACTAGGCCTCTAAACTTCAAAGCCTCACATTCGCCAAATCCCTAGAGAGCTCAGGCCTCCTCATTAATGCTGTGCCAACAAGTATTGCGTTCGCGCCCTCCCTAGCTAATTTAACAGCGTCATCAACATCCTTCACACCACTCTCGGCAATCACTAAGTCAGCCTTGCCCCTAACAAGCCTAATTATCGATATGGATCGGTCGAGAGACACGGATAGGCTGCCCAAATCCCTAGCGTTAATACCTAACATAATGTTAGGATTCGTATTCACAACATCGATTGCGTCATCCTCATTGTCAACCTCAATGAGGGGTTCAAGACCCTCCTTAACGGCTAATTCCACGAAATCCCATAGTCTATCACCCAATAACCTCTTTATAAGGAGGATAGAACTTGCGCCAAGCTCCTTGGCATCCCTCACCTGCCTTTCATCAATGACGAAGTCCTTATACAGTATTGGCTTACCGTAACCCAACGCCACCTTTATGAACAGTGGTGAGCCGAGGAAGTAGATTGGCTCAACCAATACGCTGAAGCCTGTGGCGTACCTACTGACGATGTCGAAGTACGTCCATGGGTCAAGATCGAGTCTAATGACACCACTTGGACTTGCCCTCTTGTACTCAGCAATGAGTGCCAGGTAACCCTCAGAGTTCCTATCCTCAATGGCCCTAATCATACTCGAAACCCTCACGCTGAGCCCCATCGCGTTAATACGTCTCATAGTCAACCCCCTCACCACATCTAGAAAGTCCATTAAGCATCAAATGAACGACTAGGTAAAAAGCATTGCCCACATTAAAATCCACTGGTTTATGATGGCTGATTTCATCGTAGATGAAATGCTAAGACATCCCCCAGGATAAGGAGATTGGAAACCAAGCTAAATAGGATATTTAAATTACTGAAATTATTATAGGGTTATAAATTATTCCGTGGATTAATAGTTATTATAGATAAGCATGTGGGTTGTATACATAATGTTTTTAAACCCCTTAGCGCCCAACCTGTTGGTGGATATCATGCCCCAATGGAGATAAGGAAACCGGGTCTCGGCGCCTATATAACAGCTACCTACCCAAACAAGGTTTTGTTTCTAAATGCCGTTAAGTGCCTCTCGGAGGTCTCGGATTTCCTCGAGGTTGGTATACCGACCTTAAATCCTAAGTATGATGGGCCAGTCATAAGGAAGACCCACTTTGCGGCTGAGTTGAAGGGGTTGGATGCGATCAATGTTGCTAGGTATGGCACCATACCAACAATACTGATGGGGTACATCGAGGATTACGCCAACAGGCTGGAGTTTGTTGCTCAGGTGGCCAGTGAGGTTGGTGCGTCCTCAGTCCTATTCCCAGATCTACTCTTTGAACGTATTGATAGGCTTGAGGATTACGTGGTAACCATGAGGAATTATGGCTTAAGGCCGAGCTTCTTCGTAGCCAGCAATACGTCCCATAGGCTTGTGAACCTACTCGTTAAGTATGAACCACTCTTCATGTACTTAGGGCTTTACGCAGCCACTGGTATAAAGCTGCCACTATACATTGAGAGGAATATTAGGGAGGTTAGGAGGCTTGTTGATGGCACGACCCTGGTTGCTGGTTTCGCAATAAATAGCCCCGAAATGGTTAGGTTGGTAATCAATGCTGGAGCCGATGCTGTGGTTGTTGGTACGGCGCTTGTGGATAAACTAGGTAATGGGGAGGAATGTAGGAGATTCATGATGGAACTAAGGGGTGGTTTAGCATGATGATACCCCACTATTGGTATAACATAAATGTGGATCTGCCAAAGCCGTTACCACCACCCATAGACCCCTACGATGTGGATTCCAGGATAGCATTGCTCATGAGGATACTACCAAGCGAGTTGTTGGATCAGGAATTCACGGCACTTAGGTATGTCCCAATACCCGATGAGGTTAGGGAGTTATACGCGAGGATTGGCAGACCAACACCACTATTTAGGGCGGTGGGTCTCGAGAGGGCATTGAATACCGGTGTTCGGATCTACTATAAGTTCGAGGGTGCATTACCCGCTGGTTCTCATAAGCTTAATACAGCGTTGGCGCAGGTTTACTACGCCACTAAGGACAAGGCTAGGGAGGTTATTACCGAAACAGGCGCTGGACAGTGGGGTTTGGCCGTTTCATTAGCGTCATCATTACTTGGTATTAAGGCCACAGTCTTTATGACGAGGAGCTCATACATGGGCAAGAAGAATAGGGTGCTGTTCATGAGGGTCTATGGTGCCGATGTGCACCCAAGCCCGAGTGAGTTGACGAAGTATGGTAGGGAGGCTCTCAGGGCTAGGCCGGATCACCCAGGTAGTTTGGGGTTGGCTATTACCGAGGCCATTGAGTACACGCTCATGGGTGGGGGCAGGAAGTACATACCAGGTAGTGTGCTTGGCTTCGTTGTACTGCACCAAACCGTGATTGGAATGGAGGCTATGAAGCAATTACCCGAGGAGCCCGACTTGGTAATAGGGTGTGTTGGCGGTGGTTCGAACTTCAGTGGTTTCTCATTCCCAATGATAGGCGCGAAGCTGAGGAGTGAGGGTTTTGAAAGAACGAGGTTCCTTGCCGTGGAGTCTGAGGCGGCGCCTAAGTTAACGAAGGGTGAGTACACCTACGACTTCCCAGATACAGGTGGTTTATTACCCATGGTAAAGATGCTGACGCTGGGCCACGACTTCGTACCACCACCAACACACGCCGCTGGGCTTAGGTACCATGGCGCCGCACCAGCCCTTTCATTGCTTACTAGGGAGGGTATTGTTGAGGCTAGGTCGTATGGGCAGGACGAGATCATGGAGGCTGCGAGGCTCTTTGCCAGGGCTGAGGGAATAATACCGGCGCCAGAGTCCTCCCACGCAATTAGGGCTGTGATTGATGAGGCTAAGAGATTACCGCGAGGCTCGGTAATCGCGTTTAATCTATCGGGACATGGTTTGCTAGATCAGGACTTCTACGAGAGGATTGTTGGGTGATGGGCATGAGGAATATCCTCGACAAAATTGCCAGGAGGGTCGATCTAACGCTCGAGGAGGCCTATGGTGTGGCCAGGGACATGCTCAATGGAATTGATGAGGCCTTGGGTGCGGCGATATTGATGGGGTTGAGGGTTAAGGGGGAGATCGCCGAGGAGATCGCCGGTTTTACCAAGGCACTTAGGGATAGCTGTGTGAGGATACCGCTTGGTGACGAGGGAGTTAGATTCATAGACACCGCAGGCACTGGGGGTGATGGTTTCGGTACACTGAATGCATCAACAATAGCCGCACTGATCTCGGCCTACCTGGGAGCCTACGTTGTTAAACACGGCAACAGGGGTGTTTCATCGGCATCTGGCAGTGCTGACTTTCTGGAAACTCTTGGCTTTAACATAAACATACCTCCCGATAAGGCGACGCAGATGGCGCTTAAGCATAGGTTCACCTTCGCCTTCGCCCCAGCCTACCACCCAGCCATGCGTAATGTCATGCCAATAAGGAAGAAGTTGGGTATTAGGACAATATTCAACCTGATAGGGCCCCTGGCAAACCCAGCCCTGGTAACTAGGCAGTTAATTGGTGTCGCTGAACCGCATCTATTGGATACCATGGCCCGCGCAGCCTCGGTGCTCGATTTCGAAAGGGCCATCCTTGTTCATGGGGAGCCGGGCATTGACGAGGTTTCCGTATTCGGCAAAACCACCGTTGTGGAGGTGAGGAGGTCTGGTGTGGATAAGTACTCCATAGAGCCGAGGGACTTGGGCTTAGGTACCTATAGGGTTGATGATGTCCGTGTCGCAAGCCCTCTCGATAGTGTTGAGAGGTTTAGGAGAGCTGTGGCTGGTGTTGATGCTGCGGCTAGGGATTTCATAATAGCCAACACCGCCTTCGCGCTCTACGTGGCTGGTGTGGTTAGGGATTTGAGGGATGGTGCTGAGCTTGTCAAGTCAGAGTTGGATGAGGGCCTATGGGGCTATATCGATGAACTCGTCAGGGTGAGTAGGTCATGACCCTCATGAAGGTGTGCGGTGTAACGAGTTTAGATGATGCCATAATGGTGAGTAGATACGCGGATTACGTTGGCGTTATCGTAATGTCCAAAGTCGCCACACCAAGGCTTGTGGATCTAGGTGTGGCTAGGGATATTGCCAACAGTATTGGTTACCGAAAGCCTGTGGCTGTTGTTGAGGGGGTTGACCTTAAGTTCGCTATTGACCTCGCATCCAGGTTGGGCTTCCCCGTTGTGCAGTATCACGGTGTGGTGGACACTGATGGCTTGAGGATAGCCCATAAGTACGGTCTTAGGGTCGCCCCAGTAATTAACTATAATGATGAGCATGGGCTTTCTAGGGTTACCGAATTAGTTAGCCATGATGATGATGTGGAGTACGTGCTAATCGACGCACCCAAGGTTGGTTATAAATCATTTGAGCATGGTTTAAAGATACCCATTGATGTGGTAAAGAGGTTCGGTGGCGTTAATAAGGTGGGGTTTGCGGGCGGTATTAACCCAAGCAATGTGGGTGTTATCCTTAGGTATAGGCCATACCTAATAGACGTTAGCTCCGGTGTTGAGTCAAGTCCTGGACGTAAGGATGAGGAGTTAGTGAGGAGGTTATACGAGGTGGTTAGGAATGGTGGTTAGGAAGATACCTCTACAATACATGCCGAAGCCCAGGGATTTGGCTAGGGCGTTGGTTAGTGATGGTGAGGACCACGTCGCATTACTCGAGAGCGGTCCTGGTTTCCCAAGTAGGGCTAGGTACACGGTGGTTGCCTGGGGTGCTGATGAGGAGTTAATAATTGAGTGGGATGGCGATTTATACGGTGAGCTCCAACGCATTACCAAGGGCCTAGGCGACCTCGAGCATGGCGATGTTGCCCTGGGCTACCTATCGTACGAGGCCGTGATGCACATGGAGCCATACCTAGCAAAACTACTGCCAAAGCCCAACTGGCCTGTTGCAACGTTCTTCAAGCCAACAAACGTGATTGTTTACGATAACCTACTGGGTAGGGCGTACGTAAGGGGTGAATTGCCGAGAGACGCTAGGATTGAGCACGGTGATTTTGAGGTTATTGGTGGGCTTGGCACAACGCCTAGGGAGTCCTTCATTTCCTGGGTTGAGAGAGCCCTTGAGGATATTAGGAATGGTGAGGTTTTCCAGATTGTCCTGTCTAGGTATGAAGATTATCAAGTCAAGGGTGACCTAATGACACTCTACGAAAACCTAGCCGACCTAAACCCATCACCCTACATGTACTACATGAGGTTTAGGGATAGGTACATAGTAGGTACCAGCCCTGAGTTGTTGGTTAAGGTTGAGGGCAACATTGTGGAGACACACCCAATAGCCGGCACGAGACCCAGAGGTGCTGATGCCTGGGAGGACCTTAGGCTTGAGGATGAGTTGATGGGTAGTATCAAGGATAGGGCTGAGCACGTGATGCTCGTTGACCTGGCACGCAACGATCTAGGTAAGGTATGCAGGTTCGGCACAGTTAGGGTTAAGGAGCTCTACGCCGTTGAGAAATACCAAAGCGTGCAGCACCTCGTATCCCGCGTAGAGGGTGTCCTAGAGAGGGGTTACAACGTAGTCGACGCCCTCTTTGCCACGTTCCCAGCAGGTACCGTGAGCGGTGCACCCAAGCCTAGGGCCATGGAGCTCATCGCAAAGTACGAAAGGGAGGCCAGGGGGCCGTACGCGGGCGCCCTGGGTATACTCAGTGGTGATAGTGGCGAGTTCGCGATAATAATTAGGTCGATAATGATAAATAAGGACATAGCTAGGATACAGGCGGGCGCCGGCATCGTATACGACTCAGTGCCCGAACTTGAGTTTCAAGAGACCGAGCACAAACTCGGGTCTTTGAAGAGGGTGATGGGGGTATGAGTACGGTAGTCATAATAGATAATTACGACTCCTTCGTATACAACATAGCGCAGTATATCGGTGAACTGGGTGCCAAGCCTTTGGTTTTTAGGAATGACGAGGTTACGGTGAAGGTGATAGAGAGGCTTAGGCCTGGCGGTATAATAATATCTCCAGGGCCTGGAAATCCCCTGAACCCGAGGGATGTGGGTATATCGCCCGAGGTAGTTAGGTACTTCGCGGGTAGGGTGCCAATACTGGGGGTGTGCCTTGGTCATCAAATAATTGGCGCAGTCTACGGAGCTAGGGTTAGGAGGGCTAGGGTTGTTAAGCATGGTAAAACTAGCACAATAATGGTGATTAATGAGTCAAGGCTCTTGAGGAACTCACCGAAGACCTTCGAGGGCATGCGTTACCACAGCCTAGTCATTGATGATGTTAGGGAGCCACTTAAGGTTACGGCTGTGAGCGAGGATGATGGTGAGGTCATGGCCGTGGAGCACGTTGATTACCCAATCTTTGGTGTGCAGTTTCACCCTGAAAGTATAGGGACGCAATACGGTATCCAGATACTACGAAACTTCCTGGATATCGACAATTATGATTACTAATTTTAAACAATCCCATCACACATAGATTATGCCGAAAGCCTATTTCTCCACGTAGGTTGGGCATAATGGGCTTTTATGCCAACTCATCGTCATAACGCTGTACGAGCTATTGGGATAAACGTTAATTAACGATTGCCCTTTTAACATTTAGTACATTTTCGTTTGTTTAATAATGATTTATTTATATAAATGTATTTAATCGATTATACCTATGCCGTCATCGTGAGCTCGCGAAAACTCATTACCTGGCTTGGCGAGGGTTCTGAGGAAGACTCATCAATACTTGGTGGGAAGGGTGCTAACCTCAATAGGCTCGCTAGGCTTGGTATACCAGTTCCACCTGGTTTTGTGGTGACGTCGTTAGCCTTTGATTATTTCATGGAGAGTAATGGGCTTAGGGATAAGATACTAGGCGTGATTAAGGAATATGTAAGGGAGGGAAGGCCTGAGGAGTATGAGGAGGCGGGTAAGGTTGCCAGGTCCCTAATACTCAATGCCGAGGTACCTAAGGATCTAGTTGATGAGGTTGTAAAGGCGTACACGGAACTTAGTAGGAGGTTTGGCGTGAATGCCGTATCCGTAGCCGTAAGGTCCAGCGCCACCGCCGAGGATCTTAGGGCGGCTAGCTTCGCTGGTCAGCAGGACACCTACCTAAACGTGGTTGGTGCTGAGGAGGTGATTAAGTACATTAAGGATGTGTGGGCTAGCACGTACAATGCCAGGGCGTTGGCTTACAGGGATGAGCAGGGGATACCGCATGAGAAGACTTCAATGGCTGTGGTGGTCCAGAAGCTCGTCAATACCAGGTCAGCGGGTGTCATGTTCACGATAAACCCAGTGACCGGTAATGGGGATGAGGTTGTGATAGAGGCCTCCTGGGGGCTTGGTGAGGCTGTTGTGGGTGGTAAGGTAACGCCGGATAGGTGGGTTGTGGGTAAAGGCGACCTATCGGTAAGGGATAGGTATGTGTCTAGGAAGACGTTGATGGTGGTTAGGGATAACGCAGGTTTGACCAGGGAGGTTGAGGTTCCACAGGACTTGGCTGTAAAACCATCACTCAGTGATGAGGAGGTTGTGAAGCTCGCCAAGATTGGTATTGAGCTTGAGAGGATCTACGGCTACCCTGTGGATGTTGAGTGGGCCCTTGACGCGGACACTGGTGAGGTGTACATACTGCAGGTGAGACCGGAGACCGTGTACAGCACTAGAAAAGCGAGGCAGGCAGTGGGTAGTACTACGGGTGGTAAGGCTGTGGCTAAGGGGATACCAGCGAGCCCAGGTGTGGCTGTTGGTAGGGTTAGGGTTTGCTTAACGCTTGAGGATGCCAGGAATAAGATGGGTAAAGGCGACATATTGGTGACAAAAATGACCAATCCCGACTGGGTACCATACATGAAGATTGCGTCGGCCATAGTGACGGATGAGGGTGGCATGACGAGCCACGCGGCCATAGTATCCAGGGAGCTGGGTATACCAGCGATAGTGGGTACTGGGAACGCCACCAGCGTGTTAAGGGATGGTGAGGTTTACACGGTAGACGCAACGCACGGCGTGATCTACGAGGGTGAGGTCGAGGGTGTCAAGGCAGAGTCCAAGGCCCAAGCGGCCCAGGCCGTGACTACCCAAGCCGGCGATATAATACTTCACATATACAGGTCCATAAGGACGGCGACGGGTGTTTACATGAACCTGGGCGTCCCTGAGAAGATTGATGAGTACAAGGACCTGCCGTTCGACGGTATCGGGTTGATGAGGATTGAGTTTGTGCTGTCGAGTTACATTGGGGACCACCCACTGTACCTAATAGACATTGGTAATGAGGAGAAGTTCGTAGGCAAGCTTGCCGAGGGCGTGGCTTACGTGGCGAAGGCGATATACCCGAGACCAGTAATAGTCAGGTTCAGCGATTTCAAGAGCAATGAGTATAGGCAGTTGAGGGGTGGTGAGAAGTACGAGCCCGAGGAGAGAAACCCAATGCTTGGTTGGAGGGGTGTGTCCAGGTACATAAGTAAGTCCTACGAGAAGGCCTTCAGGCTTGAGGTTAGGGCGATAAGGAGGGTTAGGGAGGAGTACAACCTAAACAACGTCCATGTCATGGCGCCCTTCGTCAGGTCACCCTGGGAGTTGGAGAGATTCATGGAGATAATGAGGAGCGAGGACTTGGATAGGGGTAGGGACTTCAGGGTATACGCGATGGCGGAGATACCAAGCATAGCACTACTCGTTGAGGACTTCGCAAAGCACGTGGACGGATTCTCCATAGGAAGCAACGACCTAACGCAACTAGTGCTCGGCACGGACAGGGATAACGAGATACTGGTTAGGCAGGACCCGAGGTACTTCGACGAGAGGGACCCAGCCGTACTAAGGGCCATGTACGAAATAATCAGGAGGGCACACGCGATGAACAAGAGCGTAGGCATATGCGGACAAGCCCCCTCGGTATACCCAGAAATAACGGAGTTCCTGGTAAGGGCAGGGATAGACTACGTAAGCGTAAACCCAGACGCAGTAATAACAACAAGACTACTCATAGACTCAATAGAAAGAAAAATACTACTCGAAGAACTCAAAGAACTAAGAACCAAACTAATGAACACAGACCCAGACACAGAATTCAGAAACATACTCAACAAGGTATTCAAAGGCTAAACCACGAAACCAACCAAACAAGGAAATCAAGCAAAACCATAGCCAGAATTAAGATTTATTTTGTTGATTATTGTGGGGTCGATTCGTGGCAAAATTTTGCCATGGCTCGGCAATTAAAACATTCTTCATGATTCGTGGCCTTACCTCATTATTGTGGTTATTGTGTTTGTTATCATTGTGATTCCGAAGTATGTTATTGCTATTGCTAGGGCTATGAGTAGGGCTTTGTAGGTTGTTGCCTTTACCTTGCTTAGTGATCCTAGGGATGCGATTAGTGTTAGCCAGGT
>Ga0209120_1000402_pt1 | contig 18158 bp, 29 predicted proteins | sample JossMetagenome_FD_184730 | JGI IMG/M metagenome (GOLD analysis project Ga0209120, IMG submission 184730) | Hot spring microbial communities from Joseph's Coat, Yellowstone National Park, USA - JC2_E (SPAdes) (version 3) | ecosystem: Environmental > Aquatic > Thermal springs > Hot (42-90C) >... | reverse complement strand
CCCACACCAGTACCCCCTATTCTCTCTCTCTCTTGTTGCAGTGAGCATATCGTGATTCTGTACTGACTAACGCATCTGTTCTATGCTGATAGTGAGCCTTCTCTTGGTGGTGTGGTGGTGTGGTGAGGTGGTGGTGTTCGGGTGTGGTGAAGTTCGGGTTTGATTGTTGCAGTGCCATTTAATGCCTAACAAACTAACAGCGTCAAGACTGACGTAAGTAAGGTATCGCGAATGAACGAAATAGCTAACGTACGTAAAATAACGTTTTCAGATAACGCGTATACATAACATATTTAAACAAAGTAGTCTAACGGGTTATTCAGGTAACGCGTAACTATGTCTAACAAAAGAGTTAAATTGAGTAGATGAGAACGTATCATATGGTTAATAAAAGGGTAAGCATTTTTGATAACGATAACCAGAAAGATAATTTAGACAAGGTGATAAATAATCTAAACAACATAAGTAAAGAACAGCCTAAAGATAATAACATAGAACGACAACCAACCGTATTAGATGAATACTTAGAGATTTTGAGACTAAGAAGAGAGATAGCCTTTACGTTGTTTAAGCAGTACCTTATAAAGTTGATACAGACCGATTCAGACCCTGCATTAATAGAGAAAGCTTCAGCTATGATAGGTATGTACCTAGGCATAGGAGACCGCTGGAGTAACGATGTATTAAAGAACGCAATAAATGGTGAGATAGGCATGTACGGAGGTTTTGTAGCTAAATTAATGCCCGACTATATTGGTGACCCAATAGCCAATTTTGAGAGGAGTGTTAGCATAGGCACTAAGGATGATACAACTGTACTTATAGCAAATTTACTCCAGTTGTTAGGTCTTAACCTATCACCAGAGACAGTAGACAAACTAGTTAAGCTATTTAAAGACAGGTTAGGTAATAAGCAGGGTTAGTAAAAAAAGGGGTTTAATACGGGGTATATATATAGGAAATGATAGCCGATAATAGCTTTAGGACGTAGTTTTTGATTTCATCTATCAATATGTCATCTTTAGACATAGCCTTTTTGTGAATCTCCTCTAATACATTTTCGGGTAGGTTTTCGTTACGTCTTAATATGTTCAATAGGTATTCGCCGTATAGTATAAAGTCTCCATAAATATACCCAAACATTAATTTAGCTAACGTCACGTATACGTGGTTTTGTAGTATATTAAACGAGAATTCATCTACGGCGTCACTACATATATGCAGTACGGTATAGGCTTGGTCTATGACATAGTATAATTTACGCCAATTCCGTTCTACGGCGTTTTTACTAACGTTATCTCTCCACTCTTCTGTTACCTTTCTACACGCATCATGCGATGTCATAATTAAATTGGTGAGCATATTGATATATAAGTTTTTCAGGTATCAACATATTACCCTTTAATTTAATTGTATCATGCCATGAGCCAACCTACAAACAATGTGAATCATGACAAGAGTTATGACGTACTAAAAATCGTAGCTATGGCTTTAGGTTTAGCAGGTTTAGTAATACTGCCGTTAGGGTTATACGCTATAGGTCAATTAATGGCAGTACATCTAGCGTTTAGTGACTTAAATCTTGGCTATGGGCAATCGGCGTTCTATCAAGTCGCATATAACGCAACTCATGTACAGGCGTATCAGCAAATGGCTCAATTAAACCAAGGAGAATCAATCAATATGGCTAATCAGGATGAGAATACGATAAGCCTAGTTATGTTAGGGTTTGGTATTCTGGCAGATATACCATTAGCTCTAAAGATAAGGGAATGGGTAGCAGAAATATGACCTACTATGACAACTTCATGAATTATGTTAAGGAGACTATAAATTACAAAATGAGTATACTAGACCCGAATCTAATTAAGAAATTCCTTTATGCCATGACAGTATCACCAGGTAACGGTAATGTTAAGGTAGACGCAAAAGAAGTAGATGATTAAGTTACCTTTTTTTACGGTATCGTTTTAAATATCTAATCACACTACTTAATTTTAGACCCAATATGGGAAAGTACAAAAATAGGAATCCAAGTACCGTAGCAGAAATAGCATTAGCCAATTTGATTAAGAATGTGCCTAAGATGATTGACGACTATGCAAAGGCAATGAATAGGTTTACGAAAGATGAAGAAGCTCAACAGCGTTATGTAAAAGGTGTGTCAATGTGGACTACAGTCATGAGAAATGATGAAGTAAGGATGGAGATATCCACAGCAGTGCAAAGGGCTAAGTCGAAGTATAGGAATATGGTGTCTCCCGGCTACTCTACTATACCCTCTACCGTACCAGCAAGGTGAACTAAATGAGTCAGACCGGTGGCATATTGCAAACCGTAAGACAGTATAATTATACGGGCTTAACGTCAGACCTTTCAGAGGCAATAGGGGTAACTGCTGGTATAGTAGCCGGGGCATATCTGGTATATAAAATGCCCAGCCAAAGCACCGGTGCATTTGTTGATTTAATATTAGGCGTTATAATAATGCTCATATTTCCTAACTTCGGGGTTATTAACGGCGTAGGAGTTGGTTTAACCGGTTACGGTCTTTACCAGTTAATTAAGTTAGCCTCTAACGGTGCTATAGTGTAGGCGTGTAAGCCATGAGTAATTTTTTTAACTTCTCATCTATTTCTCAAATTGCATCTTATCTCAGTAACCCTCTTGTAGTTATATTCATCTTCGTATTTCTGTTAATCATAATTTTGGCGTAGGACTTATTTACTAACAAACTGACTTTTCATTATATGCAGAGACAAGTATTAGTGGGTAAAAACCACCTTAGCTATATAAACGACAAAACCGTTCAAATCTTTAGGCTTTATTTATTACCTCCTAAGTTTATCGATGATTTAAGGAAGATAGGGTACATGGATATCCACTCTGATAGGCATGACGTACAATATATCCAGAGGTGATAATAATGGCTAAAGTTTACGCTTTCCCGGCAAAAAGCACACAGAAGGTAGCGAAAACTTTGGAATTCTGTTTAAAGGACATAAAAAGCCCCGGCTATATGGGAGTGTTTAATACGCAGACTTTTACAAACAGTAAGTACAAGTGGATTTACTACGTAGTCGAGTGGGTTTTGGACAATAACGAAATAGACTTTATAAACACTATACCTAAACCAGTTATCCCGGCGTCTTCGTTTGTCAAATTCCTAAGCAGGAATTATAGATTTCCTTCAGTTTTACACGAAGTGCCAATAGATTTCCTTAATGTTAAAGCACCTAATGTAGACAAGAAGTTTGACTTTATGGTAATAACTTACGGTCTAGTTAGAAAGACTCCTTATTTGACAGTGAAATTCCTAAATAGGACACGTCACAAAGGGATAGTTATAGGGGACTTTTCAGTGTGTAACCAAATTAAAAACGATAACGTGAAGTGTTTGCCGTTTGGGGTACAATCAGAGGTAGACCTTAAAACGTATTACTTGTCCAGTAAGACCTTTGTCTTTCTATCCGGAAATGAAGGATTTGGGTTACCTCCTCTGGAGGCTACTTATTTAGGTTTGCCCGTTATCGCCTATCCTATGATTCCTTATTTAGAATGGCACCGTAGAGATTCCTTTACAGTTCCGGATAAGTTATTGAAAATACAAGGGGTATATCAACATGGCACTCTTCACCCGGTAGTCTTGCCTAACGATGATAACGAAGTCATAAAATTTGTAGAGGACATGATAGGACATATGCCGGATGATAACACATTAAAGTCTATTGACTATGTTAAGGAGAACTTAACGTACTGTAAAGAATACCAGAAAATTACAAATATCCTTAATAACTCAGGGGTTAGATAGTAATTAGGTGGTGCTATGATATACCCCGATGGGTTTACCACTAAAAGGGTTATCGTAATGAAGTCAAGACCCCTTAATTTAATGGCATTAAGCCCGTTATTTTATACAATTATGAGTGATATACTGGAGGTGAAATAATGGATTTTTTAACCTTCGTTAGCCAAGGTACAACAGTAATAGCAGACCTACTTATTATACTACCCTTTATGAGTCGTACAATCAGGCGTAAGTTATTCAGGGCTGTTATCGCAGATATAATATACGATATAGTGTCAAACCAAGACGGTCAAGTATCGGATATGGTAAAGATGATGCGTACGCTTGTCACATTTTATGACTTATCAAAAGGTAACTTAAAAGTCTCAGTTTTAGACAAGGATGATTAACCAGAATTACGTTATATATAACAAAATGCACACACAGCATATGAGTAACAACATACAAGACTTGGTAAATCGGTATATATCTAAATACATCAACAAAATCGAAATAATAGGGCATAAGAAAAGCCTCTATATTGAGATAAGGCTTTATACAAACGGTCAAGAGCAGTACAACGAATTATTTAATTCGCTAAGTAGGCTAAATCTGCAGAACATAGCTGATATGGCATTAATTGCACAGAATAAGTTAAATGCAATGGGACTAGATGAGAATAAGATGGAGCAATTACAAAAAGACGTATCAGATAAGTCCCAACAAAGGTAATTTTTTTAGGTATCCCTTTTTTTACGCAAAAGACATTTTTAAACTGAAGGGATATGGATAAATCTGACGTTATATCTTTAATAGTAGGGTTAGCGATAGCTGGAGGTGCAATTTACGCATTTGAAAAGGGTATAATTAAAGTGCCGGGAATGGCTCAAACAAGCCCTAATACGACTAGTACAAGTACTGCGGGTAATAGTTCTTCCACTACTACCAGTACGTCTACAACAACAACAAGTACTCAAACTACTACCACAAGTACACAGAATAGTACTCCAGGTACTGTTAGTGGTACAGCTTATTCGGGTAACGGCACTAGTTCAAGTACTAGTGGATTTACATCTACACCTCCTTCATCCAGTTCTAGTAGTTCTTCATCAAGCAGTAGCAGTACTAATAGCTCTACATCAAGTAGTAGCAGTAGCTCTACATCAAATAATACTTATCCTTCATCTAGTGGAGGCTCAGGTAACGTACAACCTCCTACTACGGGTAATTGTGCAGAACAGTGTAACTGTCCACAAGGTATTAGCGGACAATGCTATTGTCCAAATTGTAATTGCTTTAATACCCAAAACGTAACCATCAACAACAACTATAACACCGCAGTGCAGATAGTTATAAGTTCTGAGTACGTTATGTATTGTAATAGCTCTCAGGGCATTACTTGGATAGGTGGTAAGATAAGTCCAGGTGAATACACAATCCCATTACCCGTAGCACCTTCGACAAATGTCGGAGGTGCCATATATGCGTACCCTCCTAATAACGACAACAACAATTACCCGTTTTTACTAAACTACCAATTTGCTAACGGAAATCAAGTAATCGTAGTACCAGAAGTAGACTTAGCCCCAACGACAAGTGTAACGGTAACTAACAATTCCAACTATGACATAGTACTTAGTAACGTAAGTAACTTTTTCAATAACCAAAAGGTCATAATTGCACCAGGTCAAAGCGGGACTATTAATATAGGCAATGGCTGGTTATTCGCTATAGGCACTACCGACCCATTTGATAATTTCCCCTCAAGCAATCCAGCACCAGTACAGTGCTTTAACCAATTTGTTATGGTAAATGGACAGCCCGCGATAAACTTCATTAATGACAAGGATTACAACACATGTTCACAATACAACTACACGGTTAATGTAAACGGGACAAACTACAGTGGTAATATGGGGTCTGGTCTTAACTATAACGTAGAGACCGTTAATACCTCAGGTAGTTCATCATCAAGTAGCTCAAGTAGTAGTCAATCTAGTAGTACATCATCTACCGTCACTAACCCATTATACGGTAGAATTTATGGAGGAGTCAGACCCAGAATAGTTCCATATTAGTTTAGGTGACTTAATTGAGTAGCCCTATCTCCACATGTATCCAAGGAGCTGAAGCAGGTTTTGGGTTTAGTGCATTAGTAGAAGGAGGAGTTATTGCCGTAACAGGAGAAGTACCACCAGCAGGAGTAGCAGTTGGCGGGTTAATAGCAGGTGCGTTTATCGGCTGTATAGCCTTTAGCTACTTCAATAAGCCGGTACAGCCTATCCTAAGTACAGGTGTAGCGGATTTAATTAACCAAGATGAAGCACAGTTTACAGATGTGGTTAGGGAATTTTCAGACTTGTATAATGCAGTGGTTACGACTACAAATAACTTTAATATCGATATAACACCGGGGCTAAAATACGATTTGTTATGGATTTTGGCTCTAGACTACAACGACTACTATACCTATATAGGGTCAGTACAAAGCTATCAAAATTACATAATCAACAACATTACAAAGAGTTTTAACCCGTATATCCAGAACATTATATACTCAGCACAGGCTTACGCTCAGACATTTGCACAGATTAATAGTGTCTCCGGTCAAACAGGAGGCGTACAGTTCAGTACAACAATAAGTAACGTTCAACCTATCGTGATTTACCCTATGGGCAATTTTAACGACTCAAATTTTATACCTTTCCCGGTAGGGTTTGGTGTGCAATACCAGGCTTTTGGTAAAACTAATACACTTGCAGTGCTATTCGGAGACCCTACCCAAAGTTACGTAGCCTTTAACCCCAATACCAACAACTACACTACCATAAAATTCAACACAGTCGTAATAGAACAGGTGCCTCTGGGGTTAGTAGATATCCTTCCTTTCGTATCGGCTGAACAATACTCAAGCCAAAGCCAAGGGGTAGTGGAAGAGATAAGCGGTATTAATGCACAGATAAACGGTCAAAGTGTCGAAATAGCCGAGAATATGAGTACTATTAGCATCAATTACGCCGGTAATAACGTAGCAGTACTAATTAACTTAAGTAATGTATCAAACCCGGCTATGTATATCAGTATACCCGGAGGATATACGGGGTCTTACATTAATTTCGGTGGTATCGTTCAATACTTACAGTTCTTACAAAACCTAAACCTAACATTATACGCTCAAGACCTTTGGAATTACTACCATAATATGGGATATACACAACAACAACTGTATAACTTACTTAAGGGTACTGCGTTTAACATTTATTTCCCTAACTGTAACCCAAGCAGTGTTTACAACGAAAGCCAATTACTGTTTACGGTGTTAAACGACTTATACCAACAAGGCACAAACGGTAACATCAACGTATTTCCGATATTCGCAGGAGGCTCTTTTACGGCAAACGGTAAAACTATACAAGGTTATGCTCAGTTTAACCAAAGTGTAGTGTTACAACCTTCACAGTGTACAAGCGTAGGAGGACTTATCATAGACACTAACAACAACGTCTATTATATCCCTCCAGGTAACCCGATTTGTAACGCCGGTGCGAATACCGTAGTTTTCAGACCAGATATCTGGAAAGTAAACGGGGCTAGTACGTGCAGTTTTGTGCCGATTCCTTATAGCTTTTTAGGTATATCCAACTACCCGCAAAACACAGTAGGTGTAGTATTCGATTTGGACACTACTACAACATTTAATGGAGGACAAAATTACAGTGAAGAAGGCTGGTACGTTAATTCAGTATTACAAAGCTCAAACGATACATCCACGTCTATACAATTTACTCCACAAAATACGTTTACGTATATACCATACACACAAGCGTACTTGGTAATTAACAACTCCGGGTTAAATACCACTGAAAGTAGCGTTAAAAACGTCTTTAATAGCTATACGTTATTGTGGATAATCGCCATAATATTGTTTGGTGGTTTAATAGGGGCATTAATTTACAAAAAAACCCATAATAATAACGGATAAAGGTTAAACCCTTTCTACGTAAGTACTGTTTTTTATGTAGTCAAATACAAAGTCATAGCTAACTTGTTTTATTCTCTCTCCACATTTTAGGTATACTTTACCTTCGAAAATGCCTATAATATGACACTCACCTATCTTTATGCCAAGTAATACTTGAGACCCCTTAGTAATAACCAGTTTTCTATAGGCGTCTTGTATCTGCTCACTACGCTCATTTGATATCCTTATTGCGTCTTTAAACCGGTCTAATCTAATATTACCCCTATTATCAATAATTCCGTCATAAAATAGTCTGCGTTTTTCTTCAGGAGAAAACTTACCCATTTATAACACCTATAAAGAAGAAAGAGCTTAAAAAAGGTATTAAATTACGCGTCTTAAGTCATGCACTCTAGTTATTATCGCCATTTCTTTGGTATCGACGTATTGCACTAAAATACCTTTCCTTTGATGGTCGTACCCTATTATCTTGACTCTATGCCCGTATAGTATCCGTTGTTCTCCAGCTAGTACTTCGCCTATGCACTGCATTAGTCTCTCTTTATCTGTGGTATCACGGCTCAATTGCATATTACCTCTGTCCTTAAGGTTTCAGTGTCTCTGGTTATCTCAATAACTTTGCCGGTCTTTACACACTCTGTTACATTATCGATAAACACCGCACCAAGTAACGCGTACCTTACTTCGCCGTTATCCGTTTGGAATATAATCCTTAACTTGGTTTTGCCGTTCACATTAACTAATTGGATATCCTCTATTGAGTCTACTGGTATCGTTACGTTACCTAACACCGGTAGTGCTACGGTCTTTTTTACATCTCCTAACTTCTTTAGGAGGTTACCTCTTTTGTCTTGTGTTTGGGTTTTATCTTGGTTTTGATTAGAGGTTTGTGGTTTCATTTATGCTCATATTGAAATGAGCATACTGTTATATATAAGGCATTTGGAGCATCTATGTGAGCATTTTCAGGTTATTTATTTTTAAATCGGAATACGAATTACATTACGATGTATAGTCTGGTAACATATAAGATAGTATACCCCAATTTTCCTATACAACAAATAGCTACACCAATATCTACAGCTGTAGGTAGTAATAACCCTATTTATAACACTACCAGTCTCCAGATAATACCGATAGTTGAATTGCCAGCGGGTGGACAATATACATTCGAATTTGATACCGATACATTTCTACAGCTAACATTAGACACTTTTACAATACAACAGACCGATATATACCCAAGTGAGATAAACCAAGACTCTTATTATCAGCAAAGTTATATTGGTAACCAACCCCTTACATCAGCACTGCAAGTACGAGGGTTTCAGGTAACTAGACAAACTACAGAGAAGTTATATATACAAGGTAATAGCTTTACTATAGATACTTCACAGCTCAGCCAAAGCCAAGTAGTTACAATAAGCTTACCTACATTTATACAGATGCAGGTAGGATTAGAGGCTAATAACCCTCTTTATAATACAAACGTTGAAATGGCATATCCTACGTCAAGTTTTTACACAAACCCTAATGTAATAAACCCACAGAACTGGAATATAGTATCACCATTCGGGATAGAGTACAACGTATCTGTATCTCAAGTAAATGGGGTAATGTATACTATAGGATTTGATATCCCCGATTTATTCGGCAATTTCCCGGAATTCACAATTAATGGAGAAAACTTACCGAATTCGGTGTTTAATAGTACCCCTACTATAACCGGTGACTACGTACCGGAATTGCCGGTATCACAATTCTCAAACATTAACCCTATGCAGATGGTGCCGGGAGGGTCATATAATTATGGTAGCTTTACAAGTTTAGGTTACGCAGACGGTCTAATAGCAAATTATCCGGTGTATCTTAAGGAGCAGATATCTTATGGTGGTGGTGCGGTAAATAGTAACAGACAACCAGTTTACGCATATTTAAAGGCTATAAGCCTTAGAGGAGGCACAAACGGGATTAAGTTGTATGGTCTGTTATTAGGGGCTTTTCCAGTATCTGGTTATGAACAACCTTTAATGATTAATAACTTCTTAATACCAGCACAAAACACTAAAGTTGCCCAAACACTGCAGTCAAATGCACAAATATTACCTACGCTATTGAGTAGTAGCACTTCTTCGGTTAGTATATCTACCGTATCTTCATCATCTTCATCCTCCACAGCATCTTCATCAAGTTCAACATCTTCATCTACATCTACAACTACAACCACTACAACTTCTCAAACTACTACGACATCAACAAACGTAAACAAAACGTCAATAAGCCTAACTAACCTATTCACAAGTCCTTTAGCAGTACTAATAATAATACTAGCCTTGATAGGTGTTGTGATATTCGTTACAGTTTAAACTCTACCGGTGTTTATTATGGATACTATCTTAGCTGTCATTTTGGGGTTTATTATAGTACTTATAGCCTTAATAGCACCACTACCTCCTTTGATAAGCTAACTACGTTAGGTATAGTTTTTTAAGGTGTTATTTTTTTACCACATTGTTTAATCCTATCATATGAGTACTAATAATACAGGCTGTATAACAAATACACAGTTATCTTTAGGTATAGCCCTTAACCTACCAAGTGGTAATAACATAGCGTTAAGTTTTGACAACAATTACGACATAATGTTGTTAAACGTAAACAGTGGAGCTGTAACATTCTATACCAACACAAACCAAATAATAATACCCAATCCAGCGTACTACATATTAGCTATTCTAAACCCCAAAAACAATACGGCTACGTCTACTGGCGTAACCTTTATTCCAAACAATCCTCCATCACATCAATTATACGGGTTTATAATTACATTACCGTCTACTAATAAAGGTAAATCAGCCTCCGGAGTATATACAATAGACATAAAAGGCATAGACGTATATTTCAACCCTAATGTACAAAATACCGTACATTTAGGCTATGGAGAAGAGACACCGGTACTATCAAACACACTGTTTAGCATTAATAACCTATTACAGCAATTAGAGGCTTATTACCCTCTACAATATGCTAACGCAATTAATGATACGGCTAATGAAAACCCAATATGCGGTACTTTAGTAGGGTCTCCAGACACTATAGTATTTACCCCAACGTCATCGGGGTCTTCAGCAGTATCACAAGCCCAACCATTCGTTTACGGCACTACCTTTTACCCTAACGCCCCTCCATTACCTCCATCACCACAGCAGTCTAAGTCTAATAGGGATTTAGTAACACTTGGGGTAGTTGGGGCATTAACTATAGCAGGTGCTATAGTAGGTAGAAAGGCGAAGTAAATGGGTAAGAGTAAGGAGATTATAGCGGTAAGTTTTGGATTAGCAGGTGTAGTTATCTTGGCACGATATACACCACAAATCCAGTATTATCTAAGCCTCTTAAACTCCTCCACAAGTAAATAGAACGTTTTTTATAAGGTACTTTATGTTCATAAGCGTTTTCAAAAGCAGTACTTAAACTTAATACGACCTATATGGAGATAGGAGGAATATTAGAGGTATACCAAGAAGAAGACGGCAGTCTAAGAGTAAAGTATAACCCTATTGATTCAGCGGAGCTAAGTAAAATAGACCCTATAAAAGAGACACAAGAACTAAGCCAATTAATTACGGCAAGAGAGAGGATATTTAAATCAACCAATTCAAACGAAATAGGGGGCAAAGTGCTTATAGGTTTAATAGAGCAAAAGTTGGCAAAGCTGTTAATGTATTACCACACACTGGAGCTTTAGATTAGCCCTCTTAAAGCTAAGTAATCTTTTAAGGTATACCATTTCCCCTTTATTTTGCGTTTACCTTCTTTTACCTTCTCATCAAATACTATGTCAAACCCAATACTGAAGTCATAGTTAGAAAGTCTCACAATATCCATAGCTACTCTATTCCTATCATCATAAATCCTCCTTATAACCAGACAAAATATGAAATTCTCCAGAGTACACTCTATCGGTAATTTGACATGATAGCCGTGTTCTGTCTCTCTTACCATAGCGTTACCAAACTTCTCGTTAATCTTTAGTAATACGTTTATAGCGTAGGCTTTGTCGATATCTATGTACATTATCCAGCCACCTCTATATACCCAAACACTTCATTTACCTTACAGACGTCTACAGTAACCGGTAAATCTGTCTGACTAAACCCCATATAGATATCCGGGTTTAACATATGGGCTATTTGTCCTATAATGTTGGCAACCCCATACCATTCTACTACCCCTCTAAATACGTCAAATGCAATCAATTTACCGTCCCGGCTTTCGTATAGGTAAAGTACTACCAACCAGTTAGAACGGTGATATTTTGTGATATAATTATAGCACTGTTGGTTTGACTCACATTTACATAAACCCTCTATAGTCCATTCTCCGGGGACTTCAAAAGGCGCCTCTGCAGTAAGTCCCATATAATCATGCCTAATAATGCCCGGGTAAGCTTGGATATTACCGTACAACTGGTCTAGCAAATCTATGAAATAATCGATATGGTCTCTGATAGCCTTAACATCTGCAGTCCTCTTATGCACTTTACGGGCAACACTTTCATAGCCATAACCCTGGAGCAATAATGACACTGCTGTAGATAGCTCATAACAGTCCCAGATAGTCGATATGAAAGACGCCGGTATTTCGACATTTCCACAAACTACTTTTGAACGTGGTGTCTTGAGAAAGTTGATAAGCTTTTTAAAATAAGATTCATGATAAACAATTTGGTAGGTATCGTAAGTCCTTTTGTGTACAATACGGGCAATTTTGTAAGGTGAATAAACAGCACTTAGGGTTATAACTTGTTCTACTTGGTCTAAATTCCAAGTCGTAGTTATGTAATTAGCCTCCACACAAACATTATTATAACAAATTTTGCCGGGCATTCTTTACCCTCTTGTATAATTTCGTTAATGTAGTTAAAACTCCAGAGACAACAGTATACTCAATAGGGACAGCATAGAGGTCTATAAACCATATAGGGACTGATTTTACAGTAATATGACTCATTAAAGCGTCCACGTTACCTAATACTATCGCTAATAGTACCTTAGCTAATAATCTCCACTTCAATATCATCACCGTCTAAATCTGCTTTAACTGTCTGGTCTACCTTTGTTACGTAAATGCGTACAAAATCATCAGGCACATAATGTGATAGGCTTACGTGCCTATATGCCGACCTATCAAGTTTAAATGTCCTACCGCAAACTATACACATCCTTGTCATATCCGGTCACCTCCTTTTAGGTGCTATGACTTGTAAGTGTAGTAAATGTGAATCGGCGAATTTTATGCGTTGGTTTACCCCGTTCATTATATACTCTGCTAATTTTGTCCTAACCAGGTCTACTTTAAACGATACACTACTCCTCTTAGGGGTTACAGTTGTATAAACAATTTCGTTCTTAACCGGGTCAAAAGCCCAATATTCATCACCGAATCCAGATAGTAAATAGCATGCCCGTCCTTGTATTACAACTCTGGTTAATGGCACAGTTATTAAGAAGTCATCTAAAGCCTCCTTAAAACTCTCTTTAGTATAATGGTAATGCGGGTATAACTCAGCCCCGTCTATGCTGTATATCTTGTTACGAAAATATGGCTTAAACGTGTTCTTTTCCAAAACAAAGAAAAAGTCATCTGTATCTCCCCAAGTCTCATTCCAAAGAAAAATAACGTTATGTACCTTACCTTTCAACTTTAACTTAGCAGGTATTAAGGTAGGTCTCATAAGAAAGATGCTCATATTATAGTTTAAAAATTTTCCTTAATACGTTCATGATCCTATTGGTTTTTTTATAAACGCACTAACCATAATATTGCTATGAATATCGAAAATGTCCTTTTGTACATGCAAAAACCATATCCCGATTTAAGAGAACTTCTGCAAAAGGCTAATGGAAAATTTATGTTATATACAGGTTACCTTAAAAGCGATGAAGACAACCACTTACTAGATACCATAATAGAACATGAGAGACATCCAGCGGTAGTAATGGGCATAAAGACGTTAATACGATACCCTTACTTTAAGTTCATTTATAAATCTAGAGACCCGGAATCAATAGATGAAGTCATAATAAATACCCGATATGACAGTATCTTTGACATTTACGATGTGATATATGATAGACTAGTAAGCTTTTTCCCGTGCGGGCTGTTCAAGTCTAAGGAGCGTCAATATAAAATAATTTATGATGATAAGCATAGCATATTTGCTATAGACTTATTCAATTACCGTCCTATTATAATCGATAAATTCGCTACCTGGAGGAGAAATCTAAACGCATTAGATAGGACTGAGTGTATAGATGATACTGTCACAGTGCAATTTAACATAAATGGCGTAAACCTTACAGTTAAAGAGTACGCGTTAGTGGAGTACTTAATAGACTTTTATAAAGTGCTTAAGATATACCGTGGAGATTTAATGAAAGAAAATTAGCCCCCTTTTTTTACCTTACTATTTAAGTTAAAAGAAAATTTAATAAACGGTTTGGCAATTGGGCTGGTTATTAGCAGGACACCATTTTACCGTTGTAGCGTCGTTAGCCCAAAATGGTATAGACTGGTTAGGTGCTATATCAACACAAAAACTACTATTAAGGTCTGGATAGTTAAAGCATAAAGCACCTCCAGTGTCAGCAGGCGTACTATAAGTCTGTATTGTAAAGCCCATAGAGTCAGGAGTACCGGGCAATTTAATGGTGTATACTTGGTTGTTGTTCTTAAGATACCCTAACAGTCCATAAGTTAAACCGGGGCTGTACCATAATGCCCCTTCATACGTAAGAAATCCTATACCGCTGGAGGGAAAATAATATACAGGTAACCAAGTATAACCGTTGGGTAATATTAGACCTATAAAGCTGAAAAAAGCACCGGTTTGATCATAAGGCAAAGCTATTTTATTACCACTACAGTAACATGGGCTTACTCCTCCGAAAGTACCGGGGTAATCCCAATAAATGCCGAAGAATCCGTTAGTACTGTTATAAAACACTAAACCACTTTTTATGTCAGGCTGTGTAACGGCATAGTTAGTACTTGGGCTTAGAGCCTCGCAAAAGCCGTTTGTTGATATAAGTGGCTCATAAAGCCCGCACTGCGTAATACTACCACCAAAACACTGAGCAAGTAGTTGTTGGCTATAGTTATCTGGAGTTATCTTTTGACATTGTGAAGGCGTAGTAGACTGTGTATTGTTAGGAGAAGGTGTACCAGTCTGGTTAGGCGTACTGTTTTGTGTAGATGTACTATTCTGAGTAGTTGTAGCCGGTTTACCCTTTGTCTTGGTATATACATAATACGCTAAAAGTGCAGAGCCAAACCCCGCTATACCGTATCCTATGTCCTTCTTTTTCATATGTATAAACAACACACGACGCTAAAAAAATAAATAGCTTAAAAAGGACACTGGTTACTACTTCTTATTAGTGTTTTTCAAGAATACGTAGACCAATTGTTTTTCGGTCTTAGGTAAAGTAAAACTGAAATAACGGGCTGTACCTCTGCTGTAAACAGTTATATGGGTACTTAGAGTTTGTATATCGTTACCACTCTTAAACACTAATATCGCGTCGTATTCACCTGGAGGACAGTGGATTAAGTACTCTATGTAATTATACATCCTACCTCCGTGCTTTTGAGTCAATATCCTTGACTTGTAAATCCTCTCCACGTGGTCAAAACGTTCAAGTATACAATTAATTAACTGGTTTAACTCCATAGCCCTATTAAGCCTAAAGATGACTATTTTAATATATTACGTATTCGTTACCTAAATATCTTAGGAAATCGTAGATGTCTCTTTTTACAAAAGACAAACTCCTTAGAATCCGGTGTAACATAAGTTAGTTTGTAATCAATAAGGTAAGGCATAGTCTTACTGAAATCGCCCCAAGTGTGTACGGCTATACAGCTCTGCTCATATTGGTTTATGTAACTAAAGTTATCTTGTTGTTCACAGCCTTCACAGTCTTGTATAAATATGTTAGCAGGAGGGTACACATTACCAGACCATTCGCCGTATATTTCATATGCGTCACGATCTATGTTAAAGTCATCTAAAACATCATAAAGTTTAGCCCTTAAATTAGCATCTTTCTCAAACATTATGACATAACTAGCCCCTCTTAAAAACGCATAGATAGCAGTGGTACCGCAATCAGCCCCTATAATTATGACAGTCCTAAACCTAAAGTTAAGGTCTCCATATGCTTTCTCTTGTTCAGACCAGTAATCACAGCCCTTACCCTTAAAATAATCCTCTAAAAACTCTCCCATAATTATAAATCAATAACCCATAAAATAAGCTTTAATTATAAGGAGCGTAAAAAAATGAGTGACTTATTACGGTCTAAAAATCTACGTAGTAATACGCTAATAGCTCTGCTAATATATTCCTTATGCTTTCGTTCAACATTTCGTTTAGTTGTTGTCTCATATCTGCTAAATTTTCGCTCTGTTGTAAATACTTCTTTGCGGATATCAAGTTATGTAACGTGTTTAACTTCTCCTCTACGTCTATGTTACTTATATCGCCTAATTTCGTTTGGTTTAGCATAGCTATTAAACTACCGTCTTTCAGTTCATCTATTTGTAGTTGGATTTTTACGTTCATATTTGGTCATATTAATATGAGCATCTTTAAGTATAAAAATATTCTGTTATGATAACTGGTTAAGGTCATTTAAATTAGGCTCATGGATTTTTATATAAAACTCAAAGATGTCACCTAACGCGGTATTAATAGCACCACTTAAGTCGTTAAATACCCGTCTGGTAATATTGAACTCAATAGAGTCTATCTCATAGTCTATATCAACAAAGTAAGTACCCCAATCGTCCACAGCCAAACCGGCTCTTATTATTTTTACGTCTTTAGGAAATCTCTTTATGTTATTTGCTACCTGTATTACGTCATTTGTTAAGTCCTTTACGATATGATAGTTAGCCATTTTATTACCTCCTTAAAGCGTAGTATAAGAGTAATTTCATTAAGATGTACTCTATGTCTTGTTTTAGGTATTTATCGAAATATATCCTAAGCCTACTCTTATCAATTAACTCCTCTTTGCCCTCTATTAATTCCTTAAGCTCATTTACCTCTTTAACCGGGTCTACTTTCTCAATATCTTGTAGTTTTATCTTTAGCTTTAGTGTTAGAAAACCGTCCTCCGAATATTCTACAAATACCTCCGGGTCACTCATATACGGTCATTTATAAAGTCACAAACCATATATATAACGTTTATACCATAATGTGTACATAACAACGCTGAAAACTTATAAATACCCAATTCGACGTATTATTTGATATGCAAACAGAACTACCATTTTATGTAAAGAAAGTAATGGCATTATTGCCCGTAGAGGAAAAACAACTACAAATACCCAAGTTTAGGTATTTTATAGGCAATATAAGGAGTGGTAAACCCCATAAGAGTATAATCAGAGCCGATACAGATACGATAATATTGATAGAGGGCTATGAAAAGTACATAACCGGTATAAGGACATATAAAAGGCACCCCATTTTTGAGTACGTATTTGCCCAGAAAAAACCGCATATGTATCTTGTTAGAGGTAGAGAAGTAGATAACATAATACAAGCGTTTGAATTAGTGTACAAAGACTTGAATAGTGAGTTAAACTGCTATGAAGCAGACATTAATAACCAAAAACACGTATTGCTTTTAAACACTTACCCAATAACGATAGCTTACAATTTTGATGAAAACTTAGGGGTTATCTATGAATCAAGGGACATAAAATGGGTAACTAAAACCGCGATAGATGAAGAACAGTGTACTAATTACAGAGAGACGTTAGAATTTGACTATTTCAGTTACCCTCTTACAGTTAAGGAGTACCTATTAGGCACTTATTTACTACAATACCTATTCTTGATAGGTGTCTACGAACAGTATAGCGGAGGTAAAGGTTAAGAAATACCAAGTTAAGTCATAACATTTTTTGTACCCGTTTTAATTCTGAGCCGTAATGTTATCTATCTAACTTAACGCATTATCGCTATTTATTTCAAACCTGCTGATTTTGTATTTGTATTCTAAGCAGTGCTTTCAAAAATTGTAAATCTGCTAAATCTGCTAAAATTATCAAGTATATAAAGTGTTAATCCTAAACGTGATTCGTTTAAGATTGTATTTTATAAACCTTATAGCGTTCATATATTTAATGTATGCGTTAATTACTGACAAAAACGTGTACCCTAACTTTCAAGTACAAGAGTTAAACAGCCAGGCATCTATATACAACACTACATTTTTACAAGAATTTCCGTTTTTAGTATTGCCTTCAGGAGGGATATATAGATTTCAATTTGAGAATAATACCTTGGTAAAGTTATCTTTAGAGAGG